>OGYT01000166.1_pt1 | contig 50402 bp, 45 predicted proteins | sample 1576631 | NCBI WGS metagenome assembly OGYT01 (sample SAMEA3541588, study PRJEB24748) | human gut metagenome | biome: human gut; feature: human-associated habitat; material: faeces | place: China | collected 2012
AGACACTTCAAAAAACAAGCACAGCCGGCAACATAGTCCGCCGCAGGGATCGCCGCGCTCCAGGTGCCGTCCGCCAGCACGGTCGCCGGATAGGTTTTGCCGTTGACGGTCACGGTCAGCGCCGCGCCCGCCGCCAGCCCGTCGCTGGTACCGGTGATAATCAGGTTCTGCCCGTGTTCGATGCTGTTGATCACGTCGTCACCCGCCACGGTATCCACGCGCAGGCCCGGCAGGTTAGCGTCTATCACGATTTCGCGCTCGCCCGTTCCGCTATTGCCCACGCCGTTCGTGACGCTGGCCGACACGGTCAAATCACCGTTGCCCAGCGCGGTCAACACGTCGGACGGCACGTTCACGGACCAGGTGAGATCGCTCTGCACCGTTGCGGTGTAGCTGTTACCGCCAATGGTCACGGTCACGGTGTTGCCCGCTTCGGCATTCACCACTTTACCGCTGATGGTCTGGCCGGCTGCCAGCTCCGCCGCGTTAATGACGTCGTCACCCGCAATGGTGTTGACGATCACGCCCGGCAGAACGGATTCCACGTTCACGGTGTGCGACGTGCTGGTATTGTTGCCGACGCTGTCCGTTGCTGAGGCGGTGACGGTATAGAGCGCCTCGCCCAGCTGACCGACCTCGTTCGCCGGAACGGTAGTCGTCCATTTTCCGTTATTGTCCACCTGCGCGCTGTACGCTTTGCCGTTCAGCATCACGGTCACCACCGCGCCTGCCGCCAGGCCGGAAGCCGTACCGGATATAGTCAGATCCTGGGTTTTCTCGGCGTTGTTGATCACATCGTCACCGGAAACGGTGTCAATGGTCAGCACCGGCGCGGTCAGATTCACCTCTACGCCGTGCGTGGCGCTGTTGCTGTTGCCCGCTTTATCGGTCAGCGCCGCTGTAATGGTGTAATCTCCGGCGGCCAGCGCGGTAACGTCCGCCGCAGGCACGCCCACGCTCCAGTTGCCTGAGGCGTCCAGAGTGGCGGTGTACGATTTGCCGTTGAGCGTGACGGTGACCACGTCGCCCGCCGCCGCACCGGTCACGGAACCCGTGACAATCAGTGCCTGCGCATGCTCGGCGCTGTTGATCACGTCGTCGTCGGAAACGGTGTGGATGGTCAGCTGCGGGACGGTGGTATCGACCAGCACGTCGCGATCCGCAGAGGCCGGGTTGCCCGCCTTATCAGACACGGCGGCGCTGATGGTGTAGTTGCCGTCGGTAATGCCGCTCAGATCCGCGGTCGGCACGGTCACGCTCCAGCTGCCGTTTGCCTGCACGGTGGTGGTGTAGTCCACGCCGTTCAGCGTCACGGTGACGGTCTGGCCCGCTTCGGCGTTGGTCACGCCGTCAATAACCAGATCCTGCTGCGCTTCGGCCGCATTGATGATGTTGTTGTCGCTTACAATTTCAATAGACACCGTCGGCGCGGTGGCGTCCACGCTGTACTCGCGGCCTGCCGACGCGCTGTTGCCGTTCACGTTGGTGACGCTCACCTGCACGCTGGCATCGCCGTCTTTCAGGCTGCCCAAATCGGCAGACGGTACGGTCGCCGTCCAGTTGCCGCTGGCATCGACCGTCGCGGTGTACGATTTGCCGCCGAAGGTGATGGTGACGGTCTGGTTTTCTTCCACGTTGGAGGTAGAGCCGGACAGCACCAGGTCCGCGCCTTTCTCAGCCGCGTTGATTACGTCGTCCGAGGCAATCGGGTCAATGCTGATGGCGACTGCCGCCAGATCCACCTTCACGTCATGGCTGATGGAAACAGGATTGCCCGCCGCGCTCTGGCCTTCCACGGTCACGGTGACCGTGCCCGCATTCAGCGCGCTGACGTCTGCCGCCGGAATGGCCGCCGTCCAGGTGCCGTCCGCCAGCACGGTTGCGGCGTAGGTTTTGCCGTTGACGGTCACCGTTAACGCCGCGCCCGTTGCCAGGCCTTCGCTGGAGCCGGTAATAATCAGGTTCTGAGCATGCTCAATGCTGTTGATCACATCGTCGCCCGCCACGGTATCGACGCGCAGGCCAGGCAGGTTAGCGTCTATAACGATTTCGCGCTCGCCGGTTCCGGTGTTGCCGTGGCCGTTGGTGACGCTGGCTGACACGGTCAGATCGCCGTTCCCGATGGCGGTTAAGACCGTGGACGGCACGTTGACCGACCAGCTCAGATCGTCCTGAACCGTCGCGGTCCAGGTATTGCCGCCGATTGAAATCGTGACAGTGTCACCGCTCGCCGCGCCGCTCACTTTCCCGCTCAGAGTCTGCCCGGCAGCCACTTCCGCTGCGTTAATGACATCGTCCATGGCGACAGGGTTGATGGTGACCTGCGGCAGCGCGCTGTCGACCAGCACGCTGTGGCCGGTGCTCGCACTGTTGCCCGCCGCGTCGGTTACGCTCGCCGTCACCACGTAGCTCGCTTCGCCCAGCGCGGAGACGTTTGCCGCCGGAACGGTGATGCTCCAGCTGCCGCTGGCGTCGGTGGTGGCCGTATAGCTGATACCGTTCAGGGTCACCGTAATGGTGGTTCCGTCCGGCTGGTTGCTGGTGCCGGACACCAGCAGATCCTGGCCTTTCTCGGTCGCGTTGATCACGTCGTCAGCCGCCAGGGTATTGATGGCAATCACCGGCGCGGTCAGGGAGACGTCAAACTCGTGCGTCGCGCTGGTGCTGTTACCGGCTTTATCGGTGAGGGTCGCGGAGATCGTCTGCTCGCCGTTAACCAGCGCGCCCACGTCCGCCGCCGGAACGCCCACGCTCCAGCTGCCGGACGCGTCCAGCATGGCGGTGTAGTCTTTGCCGTTCAGGGTCACGGTAATCACGTCGCCCGCCTGCGCGCCCGTGACCTTGCCGGAGACGATCAGCGCCTGGCCGTGCTCGGCAATATTCACGACGTCGTCGCCCGCGACGATGTTGAAGCTAATCTGCGGTACGGTGGTGTCGACCAGCACCGAGGAGCCCGCGCTGGCCGGGTTGCCTGCCTTATCGGACACCGTCGCCGTGACCGCCGCGCTGCCGTCGGCGATGCCTGCCATATCCGCCGCCGGAACGTCGAGCGTCCAGCTGCCGTCCGCCTGCACCTGCGCGGTGTACTGATTGCCGTTGAAGGTCACGGTGACCGTCTGGCCCGCTTCGGCAGTAGAGGTGCCGCTCAGGGTCAGATCCTGCGCCGCCTCTGCCGCGTTCAGCATATTGTCATTGCTGATGGTGTTGATGGTCACCGTCGGCGCGGTGGTATCGACGCTGAATTCCTGCGCCGAAGACGCCGCGTTGCCGTTCACGTTGGTGACGGTTACCTGCACGCTGGCGTCGCCGTCCTTCAGGCCGCTCAAATCGGCTGCCGGAACGGTCCAGGTCCAGTCGCCGCTGGCATCCACCGTCGTGGTATAGGTTTTACCCGCAAAGGTAATGGTCACGGTCTGGCCCGCTTCCACGTTGGAGGTGGTGCCGGAAAGCAGCAGATCCTGGCCTTTTTCCGCCGCGTTGAGCACGTTATCGTCGGTCACGCTGCTGATGGTGATGGCAACAGGCGCGAGATCGACGTCCACAACGGTGCCGATGGTTACCGGGTTGCCGGAGGCATCCTGCGCGCCTGCCTTGATATCCAGCGAACCGTCCGCCCACTGGGAGACATCGGCCGCCGGTACCGCCGTCTGCCAGGTGCCGTCCGCCAGTACCGTTGCAGAATAGGTTTTGCCGTTGATGGTCACGGTCACGGTGCTGCCCGCCGCCAGATCGGTGCTGGTACCGGACACAATCAGGTTCTGAGCGTGTTCAATCACGTTGATCACGTCGTCACCCGCCACGGTATCAATACGCAGTCCCGGGAGCTGGGCGTCGATGGTGAAGTCGTGAGAAGAAGAGCCGGTATTGCCGTGCGCGTTGGTCACGCTGGCGGATACGGTGAGATCGCCGTTGCCGAGCGCGGTTAACTGGCTCTCGCTTAACGGCAGGCTCCAGGTCAGATCGTCCTGCACGGTAGCCGTGTACGTCTGGCCGCCAAGGATAATAGTGACAGTGTCACCTGCCGCCGCGTTCGTCACCTTACCGGTCAGGGTTTGCCCTGCCGCTACTTCCGCTGCGTTAACGATATTGTCGCCCGCCAGGGTGTCGATCGTTACCACCGGCAGCGAGCTGTCCACCAGCACATCGTGCGAGGTTGAGGCGCTGTTGCCTACGCTATCCGTGACGCTCGCCGTCACGGTGTAATGGGCTTCTCCCAGCGCGCTTACGGCCGAGGCCGGTACGGTCACGCTCCAGTTTCCGCTGGCGTCAGCGGTTGCGGTGTAGTGAATGCCGTTCAGGATCACCGTAATGGTCGTGCCTTCCGGCTGGTTGCTGGTGCCGGAGAGAAGCAGATCTTCGCCCTTCTCGGTCGCGTTGATCACGTCGTCCGCCGCCAGCGTGTTGATACCGATGACAGGCGTCACGGTATTCACCACCACATCCAGCGAACTGCTTCCGGTATTACCGGACCTGTCGGTCACGGAAACGTCGATTGTCCAGGTGCCGTCAGTCAGCCCCTGCACGACGGACGCCGGCAGGCCAAGGCTCCAGTTCCCGGCCGCATCCACCACGGTGGTGTAGTCGACGCTGTTAATGGTGATGGTGACCAGATCGCCCGCCGCCGCACCGGTGACGGAGCCGCTCAGGATCTGCGCCTGTGAATGGGCGAGCTGGTTAACGGTGTTGGTGTCGGTGACAAAGTCGTTAATGGTCACCTGCGGTACGGTTGCGTCCACCAGACCCACGCGGTCCGCGCTGCTGGCGTTGCCCGCCACGTCGCTCACGGTGGCCGTCACGGTCACAATGCCGTCCGTCAGGGCACCGACATCAGCCGCCGGGACGCTCAGCTGCCAGGTACCGTCCGTCTGGACCGTGGTCTGATACGTTTTGCCGTTCAGCGTCACGGTGACCGTCTGGCCCGCTTCCGCAGTGCTGGTACCGCTTAAGGCTAAATCCTGCTGCGCTTCAGCCGCGTTGATGATGTTGTCGGCGGTCAGGTTATCGAGCGTAATCGCCGGAGGCTGCGTATCCACAGTGACCACGCGCGCGGCGTCGGCGCTGTTGCCGCTGACGTTAGTGACGCTGACGCTCACCTGCGCGCGCCCGTCGATCAGGCTTTCCATGGCGCTGGCGGGTACGGTCAGGCTCCAGGAGCCATCCTGCTGCACCTGCGCGGTGAAGGTCTGATCGGCGAATTTCACCACCACGGTCTGCCCCGCCTCCACGCCCTGCGTCTGGCCGGAAAGGGTTAAATCACTGCCTTTTTCTGCCGCATTCAGCAGGTCATCGCCGGAGACGGTATCAATGGTGACCGCCACGGCGTTCAGATCGAGTTCAATCGGGTGTTCAGCCGCAACCGGATTGCCCCAGGCATCTACCGCGCTGACGCTAACCGTCATGCCGCCCGCCGTCCAGGCCTGCAGGTCCGCCGCCGGAACGCCGATCTGCCAGCTGCCGCTGGCGTTAACCGCGGTGACGTACTCTACGCTGTTGATGGTAACAATAATCTGCGTGCCCGCGGCCAGATGGGTGCTGGAGCCGGTGACGCTCAGATCCTGCTGCTGTTCAATGGCGTTGATCACGTCATCGCCGGAAATAGTGTTCACGCGCAGTCCCGGCAGCTCCGCGTTGATATTGATATCACGCTCGCCGGTGCCGGTATTGCCGTGCCCATTGGTGACGGACGCGGTGAAGGTTAAATCTCCGTCGCCGAACGCCTGAAGATCCGCTGACGGGATTTTCACGCTCCAGGTCAGATCGCTGCCAACCGTTGCGGTGTAGCTCTTGCCGCCTGCGGTGATGGAGACGGTATCGCCCGCCGCCGCGCCGGTAACGCGACCGCTGAGGGTTTGATCGACGCCCGCTTCGGCGTTATTGACCAGGTTGTCGCCCGCAAACGTATTGATAATGACCTGCGGAAGAACGGTATCCACCAGCAGATTCGCTTCGGCAGAACCGCTGTTCCCCACGCTGTCGGTCCCGCTGACGCTGACGGTATAAAGCGTGTTCGCCAGATTCAGAACGTCGGAAACCGGCACCTGGACCGCCCAGATACCGTTTTCGACGGTTGCCTGATAGCTGACGTTGTTCAGCGTCACGGTGACGGCAGTGCCGTCCGGCAGATTGCTGGTACCGGTCAGGCTCAGCGGCTGCATCGCCTCCTGGGCATTCAGGACGTTATCCTGGCTGATGGCGTCAATCGTAAATTCTGGCGGGTGTCCGCTCAGGGTAATGCCATGCGTGGCGCTGCCGGTGTTGCCTGCCGCGTCAGTGACGGAAACCGAAAGCGTGTGGTTACCTTCACCCAGCGCGCCCAGCACGGACGCCGGAACGCCCACGCTCCAGCTGCCGTCCGCCAGCACCACGCCGGTGAAGGTCTGGCCGCCAAGGGTCACGGTGACCACATCGCCCGCGGCGGCACCGCTCGCCTGGCCAGAAATAATGTGCGCCTGGCCCTGCTCGCTGATATTGAGGATATCGTCGCCCGCCACGGTATGTATGGTGACGACCGGCGCGGCGGTATCCACCGTGAAATCTGCCGTCACGGACGAGCCGTTGCCCGCTTTGTCGCTCACGTTAACCGTCAGGGTGTGATTACCCTCATTGAGCGCCTGCACGTCGTTCACATCAAGCGTGACGGACCAGGTGCCGTCGCTGCCCACCGTGGCGTTATAGTTTTTACCGTTCAGGGTGACCGTGACGATCTGACCGGCTTCCGCATTCGTTTTACCGGTCAGGGTCAGCGGCTGGTTGTGCTCAGCCGCATTAATGATGTTGTCCTGCGCGAGGGTATCGACAGAGAGGGTTGGCGCGGTGGTATCCACGCCAATCGTCTGGCTTCCGCTGACGGTGTTACCCGCCGCGTCTTTTCCGCTCACGTTAACCGTCCAGGTACCGTCGCCCAGCGCCTGCGCGTCCGCCGCAGGCACGTTAACGCTCCACGCGCCGTCTGCCCCGACTTCAGCCGCGTAGGTTTTGCCGTTCAGCGTCACGGTGAGTTCGGTACCCTGCGCCAGGTTTTTGCTGGCACCGGAAAGCGTAAAGCCCGCAGATTGCTCGCTGGCGTTCAGCACGTTATCGCCCGCCGTGGTGGCCAGCGTAATGGCGGCATCGGCGGTAGAGACCGTCACGGTGATACTGCCCGCAGAGGTGGTTTTACTGCCGTCGATCTGCACGACCGACCAGGTGTGCTCCCCGTCCGTCTGGGTCGGTAATATTACCGTCCACGTGCCGTCTGTACCGACCATGGTGCTGGCAATGGTGCTGCCGCTGCTGTCTTTGATCTGGATGGTCGCGCCCGGCTGGCCGGTACCGCTAAAGGTTGGAGTGCTGTCGTCCGTGATCTCGTTTGCGCTCAGCACGCCCTGCTTGTCACCCGCTTTATCCGACAGCAAGAAGGTCGGCGTGGCGCTTTCAACTTCTTTCGTATTATCAATGACTTTTGTTTTAGTTTCGCCGTCACCGCCGTTTGCCAGCAGAGCCCCGATGGCACCGCCGCCTAACGCCGCTCCCGCAATCCAGCCCCACGGCGCGTCGCTTAAAACGCTTTCCTGCTCGAGGAAAGGTTGAATGCTGCTAATCGGTGTGGCCTGCGCGGTTAATTCAGTCACCGCAGCGCCTGACGCTTCCCCGGCATAGGCAAAAGAAATATGCGTCAGTTCCTGACGGTCGTTGAACACCAGCTCTGACTGATTATGCGTTTCTGGATCTTCTGCGAAATAGTTATTGCAGCGAATAACGCTGCCATCTTTCATATAAATGAGGAGGTCTTTACCCTGGCGGACATAGCGCGCCACATCCTGAGCAGAGCCCTGGATTTCAATCACGCTCGGCGATGAAATAGAGACCGACAAATTTCCTTCGCCGGTTAATTTAGTTTTCTCCGCCGTTTTGCGAATGATGACATCAACAACTTTTATGTTACTCATATTCTTCTCCTTGCAGGTGTACGGATTCCTGTGGATATGTCCACCAGACGGATGTAGCTATCCCTGGGAAAAAACACCCATTATTTTCAGTCTTACTTTGCGCAACACTGCGCGTCTTTTATTAACTTAAGTCGGGTAATTTTGCGGCAGCGTTTTTCTCTATTCCAATAAGCGGCATTAAATTATCAACCGCGGAAGCATAATTAATTGCCGAACTCCAGCCGTCATACTCAGCGATTATTTTCGCAGATGTGGCCTGCCAGACATCCTGCTCAACGCTGAGCAGATCGTTAATGCTCCGCTTGCTCAGGGTGTATTCATTTTTATAAACATCGCGGGCCCGCAGAGCATTTTCCAGCTGTTGCTTCCCCGCCTCCATTCGTCCCCGTGCGCCGGTCCAGTCAGCCTGCGCGACGGAAGCTTTTTGCAGGACATCGAAACGCGCCTGATCGACCTGAGAGGAGGCCATGGCCCGCGCGCCTTCCGCCTGCCGAACGCGAGCAGAAACCGCGCCCCCCTGATACAGCGGCGCGTCGATATTGAGCTGTATCTGGTCGTCCCAGTAGGAACGGTTGTCCGATTCATAACGGGTGCGCCCCCCCTTCAGGCTTAGCGTAGGCCAGTGCTGGGACTTCGCCGTTTCCACGCCATACTGAGCCGAGCGTTCCATGTTTTGCGCGGCCATCACTGCCGGTATCAGGGAATAATCGATGCGGTTGAGCGAGTCCGGCTCCACGGCAAGATTCGCGGGCACCGGCGAATAGGCCTCTGCCTGCATCCCGGTTAATACCGCAAGCCTGGCGCGCGCGCTGTTTAAGGCGGCGTGATACTGCGCGACCGTCGCCTGCATGCCGGCAATGCGCGTGCGGGTCTGAAGCTCATCGGAGGTGGAACTCACGCCCGCGTCTGCGCGCAGCTTTGCCAGCTGTTCGACGTTTTTGAGCGCCTGCACGTTATCTATTGCCGCCTGCAGCAGATCGGAATAGCGCTTGACCTCTACGTAGCTCAGCGCCGTTTTTTCCGCCACGTCCGAAAGCGTGCCCATCAGCTGGTAGCGGTAGCTATCGCGCTGGGCGGAGGACTGGCTGATGCTGTTATTGGTCTTGCCAAAATCGTACAGCAACTGCGTCAGGCTCAGCCCCCAGGCGGCTGAATTCTTCAGCGACCCGCTGGAATCGGTGGTCTGGCTGTGCCCTGTACTCCCGTTCAACGATATTTGCGGCATCCAGCCGCTGCGCGCTTCATCTATTTGTGCCTGGCCAATACCTAATTGTGCGGCCTGCTGGCTAATTGACGGATCGCGATCGATAGCAAAAAGAATACTTTCTTTTAAGGTTGTTGTTGAAACGGGGGCAATACCCACCTGCCCACTATTGGCGCAGGCAGTATTTATGGCTATCGAAAATAGTGCCATCGCGGCGGTATATCGAAGTAACATAGAATTTCTCAATATCGTCATTTTATCTCCCTGACTCTGAGTGATACTCATGCAAATACCCAAAAAGAGGTACAGATAATTAGACAAATATCTTCTTTGGTTTCCTCTCCGAATTTTAGGTAATACTCCCCATACCCATGTCCATTGGAGATGAGATCTGCCTGCGTCTTATTTCAATTAAGAATTTACTTATTTCTTAAACTGGTTAGCAGCATAACAAAATGCGGTATACCCCACTACACCCACAATGTTAACGCGGTGTTACAGATAAGAAAAAACATGGGGTTTCTGGACAAAACTCTGAAAATGGAGTTTCAAATGAAACATATAAAACCACTGTTATTTAAGGAAAATTCTTAATTCGTAATATGCACATTTTTGCGTTAATTTCAGCGCGGGTCAGACACAAAGATTTTCAAAGAAGTGTCAATTTACGTAGCTTATGGGATATATTTAAAATTAAACGCCTTTAAAAAACTAATTAAAGCAACAAAAGCCTGCATAATTTTAATTACACAGCATTTAAACCTACACAGTGGCAGTACACTGGTTGTATAAACCAAATCGTTAAATAAAACATAACAATAACATTGTGATTAACATTCAAAACGGCTTCCTTATACCTGCTTAATAAAATTTCAATAATCACCTATGTGAATCATCACGCCGCTGCACATCGTCATGGCCACAATCCCCTTCTCTCTGCGTCAAAATGCTGTATTATGCAAACTATTGCGCCATTTTGCAGGAATGTACCCCGATGCACAAAACCGCTCGTCAACGCTATGTCCTGGATATTCTCAGCGAGCAAGGCCAGGCCAGCATCACTGAACTGGCCGAAAAACTTCAGGTTTCAGCGGATACTATCCGTCGGGATCTGACCGATCTGGAAAACCAGGGCCTTGCACAGAAGAACCACGGCGGAGCCATCGCGCTCAACCTCTCCGCCATGAACCGTCAGGGCCGCAACACGCTGCTGCCGGAGACCAAACAGCGCCTGGGTAAACAGGTCGCACAGCAGGTTCCACCAGGCTCCACCCTGTTTCTGGATGCCGGAAGCACGGTGATGGCCGTCGCCACCTTTCTTCAGGGTCCGCTCACCGTTATTACTCCCTCACTGGATATCGCCCAGCATTTTAGCGACCGGGAAGATATTGAGCTGATCCTGCTCGGCGGGAAATGGGACCACAAGCAGCGACTGTTTGCGGGCAGCGCCACGCTGTCTTTGCTGTCCCGGTATCGGGCAGATATCGCCATTCTTGGGGCATGCGCCATTCATGCCGAGCTCGGGTTGAGCGCCGGTAAAGAAGCGGATGCCGAGGTTAAACGCGCGATGCTGGACGCAAGCCACGCGCACTGGATTGTCGCCGACCACCTGAAAATTAACCGCTGCGAGCCGTACCTGGTGTCCGGGTTATCCCGCATCCAACAACTCTTTTTAGATCGTCCCTGGCCTGAGCTTGGGGACCATAGCGCACTGCAGGTTACGGTGTGCGCGAATTAACGTGGAGAAGGTCATGAGTAAAGTTCAAACAATCAACATTGCGCTGATCGGGTATGGATTTGTCGGTAAAACCTTCCATGCTCCGCTGATCCAGTCGGTGGACGGGATTAAGCTGGCCGTGGTCTCTTCTCGTGATGAAGAGAAAGTTAAACGCGATCTGCCGGACGTACAGGTAGTGGCGACACCGGAAGAGGCCATTCAGCATCCTGATATCGATCTGGTGGTGATTGCCTCCCCCAACGCCACCCACGCCCCGCTGGCGACGCTGGCCCTGAACTCGGGGAAACACGTGGTTGTGGATAAGCCTTTTACCCTCGACATGCAGGAAGCCCGCGACCTGATTGCGCTGGCGGATGAAAAGCAGCTGCTGCTCTCCGTCTTCCACAACCGCCGCTGGGACAGCGATTTCCTCGGCATTAAGCAGATTATTGAACAAGGTACGCTCGGCAAGGTTAAACACCTGGAATCGCACATTGACCGCTTCCGCCCGGAAGTGCGCGTGCGCTGGCGCGAGCAGAACGTCCCCGGGAGCGGTCTGTGGTTTGATCTGGGCCCTCACCTGATTGACCAGACGCTACAGCTCTTTGGCCTGCCGGAGTCGGTTCAGGGGAATATCGCGACGCTGCGCGACGGCGCAGAAATTAACGACTGGGCGCACGTGGTCTTAAACTACCCGGAGCATAAGGTCATTCTGCACGCCAGCATGCTGGTTGCTGGCGGTACGGCACGCTTTACCGCCCACGGGGACAAGGGCAGCGTGGTGAAAGCCAGAATCGACCAGCAGGAAGCGCAGCTGCTCGCAGGGGTGATCCCCGGCAGTGAAACCTGGGGCGAAGACGGCGACAGCATGGTGTTCTTTGGTGCCGACGGCGCACCGCAGACGATCCCTACCCCGAAAGGCGATCAGCGCCAGTATTACGTCAACGTACGTGATGCGCTGCTCGGGAAAATCACCAATCCTGTCCACCCTGTTGAAGCACTGGCGGTCATGGCCGTGCTGGAAGCGGCGGTGAAGTCCTCGGAGACGGGGTCAACGCAGCCGCTGGCGTTAACTGCTGAAGAGCGTGCGCTGCTGGGTTAAAAAATAAGCCGGGTGGCGCTGCGCCACCCGGCAAGCGTTAAAGACTACGAACGCTTTTTCGGCATCATGCGCAGGAGGGTATTATCTTTCCAGAAATAGTGATGCATCAGCGCCGCCGCCGCGTGCAGGCCAATCACAAAATAGCCCAGGTTCGCCAGCGTCTCGTGCCACTCTTTCAGCATATCAACCAGGTCGAAATTGGACTCCGCCGCATGCGGCATCGCCAGGCCGAAAGCAAACCAGTCGCTGCCCCGGTTATACATCATCACAATGCCAATCAGCGGCAGCGCAATAAACAGCAGATACACCACCAGGTGGCCAAGATGGGACATCCCCGTCACCATCGCTTTTGGCTTCGGCTGAATCGGCGGCGCGCGGAATTTCAGGCGAACCAGCAGACGCGTCACCATCAGCACCAGGATACTGATACCGCACGAGACGTGGATCATATTGATCGCTGGACGCGCGGTGCGCGGGAAGAAACCTTTGAGTTCCATGGCGCAGTAGGCGACGATGATTAACAGAAACACCAGCCAGTGGATGCCGATTTGCAGGCTTGTATATTTAGTGCGCATGTGATTTCCCGATTAAAAACAGTTATCGCGCCAACATAATCTCCTTTCCTTAAAAATTCATTAACTTTTCTGTATGGTTTTTCAAATACTTCCTCCCGCATGAAGCATCTTCAATTGCCGCCCTACCCGTGATGGTCTAAGCCTGGATGAGTTCAAACTGTCGCATCGACACGTTTACAGGAGAACACCATGAGTAAAATTGGCATTAACGGCTTTGGACGCATTGGACGCCTTGTACTGCGTCGCCTTCTTGAAACCCAGGACAGCAATACCGTGGTCGCCATCAACGACCTCACCTCACCGAAAGTGCTGGCCTACCTGCTCAGGCATGATTCCAACTACGGCGGCTTCCCGTGGAGCGTGGATTTCACCGAGGATGCGCTGATTGTTGATGGCAAAACCATTGCGGTGTACGCCGAAAAAGAGGCGAAGCACATTCCGTGGAAAACCGCAGGCGTGGATATCGTCGTGGAGTGCACCGGTTTTTATACCTCTGAAGAGAAATCACGGGCGCACCTGGACGCCGGCGCGAAGAAAGTGCTGATCTCAGCCCCTGCGGGTGACATGAAAACCATCGTCTACAGCGTGAATGACGACACTATTGACGCCAGTGACACCATTATTTCCGTCGCATCCTGCACCACCAACTGCCTCGCCCCGCTGGCGAAAGCCCTGAACGATGCGTTTGAAATAAAAGTGGGCACCATGACCACCATTCACGCCTATACCGGTACGCAGGCGCTGGTGGATGGCCCGCGCGGGAAAGATCTTCGCGCCTCGCGGGCGGCGGCAGAGAATATCATTCCCCACACCACCGGTGCCGCAAAGGCTATCGGTCTGGTGATCCCGGCGCTCAGCGGCAAGCTGAAAGGCCACGCGCAGCGCGTGCCGGTAAAAACGGGTTCGGTCACCGAGCTGGTGGCGATTCTGGGCAAGAAAGTCACCGTTGAGGAGATCAACGCCGCGCTGAAAAAGGCGACGCAGGGCAATAAATCGTTCGGGTATACCGACGAAGAGATTGTCTCGTCCGATGTGATTGGCTCGCATTACGGTTCGGTGTTTGACGCCACGCAGACGGAGGTGTCAGAAGCGGGAGAGCTACAGCTGGTGAAAGCGGTAGCGTGGTATGACAACGAGTACGGTTTCGTGACGCAGCTGGTGCGGACGCTGGATAAGTTTGCGGCGCTGTAATTCTATGCCTTTATTCAGGGCTAATATGAGCAGTGAAGCATCCCCTCTCCCTGTGGGAGAGGGTTAGGGTGAGGGGAACATACGGGTGTGGTGGTCATTCCGTTCACTTTATGTTCCTTGCTACTCTTTAACGACATAACCGGTGAACGTGCCAGGGTGGCTCAATCGCCACCACCCTGGCGACCCGGGCTCCCGGCGGTAAATCGCCGCTTCGCGGTCCCCTCAGCTTATTCCTTCAGGCTATCGGGTCGGGCATGAGCCTGCATCCCTGCAGGCCACGCCCTCTCGGCGCATCCCTGCGCCTCGCCCCGGCCTTACGGAAACGCTTCGGCGATATACAGCCGGACCAGGACATTGCTGTAAGCCAAAGGTTATTCTGAAGCGGTTGTTATCGCTTCTGATTACACCCTTAAATCGAGCGCCTGGACAACGCATCCGCGAGAACCGGATCCTGCTGCAGCTTTTTCCATGCGGCAATCACCGCATCTGGCAATTCAACGTGCGCGATAAAATCCCGCCCGGCCGGACCATAGCCGTTAACGTCATCATAAAAACGCGGCAGCTCCCCCAGAACCAGTGAAAGGTAGCGGTCAACGGGCCACAGTCCGCTATTGCCCGCGCTAAACTCAAGGCCCTCTTTGCCATTGTGCAGCGTTGGCGTAAACCCGGGATGGCTTATCCACTGCGGTGATACGGGCTCATCCCGACAAACGCGGGCAAATGTCGCCATCGTTCGGCGCTGCATCGTCGGGTCCTGCACCACCAGCACCCGCCCTGTCGCTCGCTGACGCTGTTTCAGCATATTCCAGCTAAAACGCGCGTTCTCACCGCAGTTGGTGGAGCGATCTTCAATCCACAGGCGCGCATCGGGGATCTGCCAGAACTCCCGCGCAATGTTGGCAAGAATGCTCGCTTCGGCCCGCCCTTCGACCTGTAAGGTGTGATAACGCGGATGACTGCCGATAGCTGAATATAAAAACGCGGTTGAATGACCAATACCGCCGCTAATCAGGAGCGGGATTTCTCTCTGCGCGGCAATACGGCAGGCCGCCTCAATGGTCGGGATCACCGCGTTTCCAGCCAGGATCACCGCATCGACGTCCGGGGGCTGGCCGCTGTCGCTAAGGTCGTCCTGCGCCAGCCATTCACCGACAGTATTGATGGCCGCCAGGGTGGCATCCGGCAGGATGGGAAAATGGGGCTGAACCATGGTGAACTCCTCATTTATGTCTCTTCAGGGTAGCGGCTTCTTACCGATAACGCAGAGGCGGGCTCTGAAATCAGACGTTGTTTTATCGCCCAAATTGTCATTTTTCTGAAATAACCAGAAACATCCAAAAACAATCGGGTTGCACCTGCATATTATGCTTTTGGTTTTCCATCATACAAAACATCATGTTGCACATGTTCTCTGCAAAAGCACCCAACGCTGCATATTTCACCGTGATCTGACCAGTTTCATCCCCCGTTAGCTTGCCAAATACAACATCCAACCCTAAGTTGCTTAACAATTTCACAACCTTTTTCATCATCGCAGGTTGCACCTGAAGCGCGCCAGGTGACACCTCATACATCATCAACGTGGCGGGGTTTCAGGTCATGACAGAACATGAAAGTACGACGACGGTATTACGAAAAAATAAGAAGGTGTTAATCGCCAGCCTTACCGGGAGCGCCATTGAATGGTTTGACTATTTTCTCTACGGTACGGCGGCCGCGCTGGTCTTCAATAAGATCTTTTTCCCGATGGTCGACCCGGTGATCGGACTCATTCTCTCGTATCTCTCTTTCTCATTAACCTTTTTTATTCGCCCCATTGGCGGGGTACTTTTCGCCCATATCGGCGACCGCATCGGCCGTAAAAAAACGCTCGTACTGACCCTCTCTCTGATGGGAGGTGCAACCGTTATGATTGGCCTGCTGCCCACGTATGAGATGATTGGCCTGTGGGCGCCCGCTCTGCTGATCCTGATGCGTATCATTCAGGGGATGGGCATAGGCGGTGAATGGGGCGGCGCGCTGCTGCTGGCCTATGAATACGCGCCCGAAAAACGTAAAGGCTTCTTCGGCAGCATTCCGCAGGCGGGCGTGACCATCGGCATGCTGATGGCGACCTTTATCGTCTCGCTGATGACGCTGTTCAGCGAGGAAGATTTCCTCTCCTGGGGCTGGCGCATTCCGTTCCTGCTGAGTTCGGTTCTGGTGTTGCTCGGCCTGTGGATCCGTAAGGACATAGACGAGACGCCTGATTTCAAGAAGGTAAAACAATCGGGCCAGGTGGCGAAAGCGCCTCTGCGCGATACCCTGAAACATCACTGGCGCGAAGTGCTGATTGCCGCCGGTCTGAAGGTGGTAGAAACCGCGCCGTTCTATATCTTCTCGACGTTTGTCGTGAGCTATGCCACCACGACGCTGACGTATCAAAAATCTCAGGCGCTGGAAGCCGTGACGCTGGGAGCCCTGGTGGCCACGGTGATGATCCCGTTAATGGGGCTGCTCTCGGATAAAATTGGCCGTCAACGCATGTATGCCGCGAGCGTCTTCATCCTGGGTTTGTTTATCGTACCGTGGTTTATGCTGCTCAATACCGGAACAACCTGGGGCATTGTGCTTGCGACGGTCATCACCTTTGGCGTGCTGTGGGCACCGGTAACGGCGGTACTCGGCACGCTGTGCTCTGAAATTTTTAGTGCAAACGTACGCTACACCGGCATTACGCTCGGTTATCAGCTGGGTGCCGCGCTGGCCGGCGGTACCGCGCCGCTGATTGCCACCGGACTGCTGGCAAAATATGACGGCGACTGGGTTCCGGTGGCCTGGTATCTTGCCGTCACGGTAGTCATTTCCCTAATCGCGATTTTCTGCGCCAGCCGCGTCAAGCGAACGACCCTTCTGCAGGCACAGCCCGAACATCTCTGATCGTTGTCGGCCCGACTCTCGGGCCGCTCTTTTTCCTTAAACTTCCCTTCTACATTTGATTAACATGCGTAAATCATATTCACTTGAATTATCATTTGCGGCAGACGTAGAATCGCTAGCCCGCTAATTATTCAATTATTTCTAAGGTAAACGACGTTATGCGCCTGCCCGAACGCGACCCTTATGCTCCTCGCGAGTGGCAGCCACATGAGAAACCCGCCCTGCTGGGTTCGCCTTCCACACCCGAGCACAGTACGCCAAAACGGATTGCCTACGGCGTCGTTGGCCTGCTGGTGTGCCTGACGGGAGCGCTGGGAAATGCGGTGGTGACCGCCAATCTGCAAAACCTGCAGGGGACCTTCGGGGCCTGGTCGACCGAAATCGCCTGGCTGCCCGCGGTCTACGTCATGACCAACATCTCTATCAACCTGCTACTGGTCAAGTTCCGCCAGCAGTACGGTCTGCGCGCCTTTACGGAAGGGTTTCTGGTGCTGTACGTGCTGGTCACCTTCTTCCATCTGTTTGTGAACGACCTCAGCTCGGCGCTGATGGTTCGCGCCGCGCACGGCATGGTGGCCGCCGCGCTCAGCTCGCTGGGGATTTACTATCAGATCCAGGCCTGGCCTGCGAAGCACCGCCTGAAGGCGCTCACCATCGGGATTACCGGGTCGTCGCTCGCTATCCCACTTGCCCGCCTGTTTTCGACCGAACTGCTGCAGCTGGACGAGTGGCGCGGGCTCTATTTCTTCGAGCTGGGGCTGGCGCTGATCTCCCTGGCCTGCGTAATAGCCTTAAAACTGCCGCCGGGCGACAGGCGCAAGGTCTTTGAGAAGAAAGACTTCATCACCTTCTTTTTAATGGCCCCCGGAATGGCCCTGCTCTGCGCCGTGCTCTCGTTGGGCCGCCTTGACTGGTGGTTCGAGGCGCCGTGGATCGGCTGGTCGCTGGCGCTATCGCTGGTGCTGATTGTGGCTGCCATCGTCTTTGAACATAACCGCGCCAACCCGCTGCTGAACACCCGCTGGCTGTCGAGCGGCAGCATCGTCCGTCTGGGGCTGATCATGCTGCTGATCCGTATCGTGCTGGCAGAGCAAAACACCGGGGTCATCGGCTGGCTGCAGTACGTGGGGTTGCAGAACGAGCAGATGACCCACCTGGCGTGGTCCATTTTCGCAGGGATCGTCTGCGGGATTGTCACCAGCTGCCTCACGATTAAGCCGACCAAACTGGCGTGGCCGATTATCACCTCCCTGGCGCTGATGATTGTTGCCTCGCTGCTGGACAGCCAGTCCAACAACCTGACCCGGCCGGATCAGCTGATGCTAAGCCAGTTTCTGCTGGGCTTCGGCAGCGCCTTCTTCCTGGCACCCGCCATGCTGGCCGCCATTGGCGGGGTGATCGCCGACCCGCGCAACCTGGTCAGCTTCTCGGTGATGTTCGGCATGAGTCAGAATCTCGGCGGCCTGCTAGGCTCCGCGATCCTCGGCACCTTCCAGACCTGGCGCGAGAAGTACCACTCCAGCCTGCTGGCGGACCAGCTCACCACGCTCAATCCGCTGGTCAACGAGCGTATCCAGCTTTACACCCAGATGTACCAGAGCCTGATTGGCGACAGTTCGCTGCTGGGAACGCAGGCAATTACGCAGCTGCAATCGGTCACCGCGCTGGAGGCGAATATTCTGGCCTATAACGATACTTATCTGCTGACGGCGGGCATCGCTGCGGCCACGCTGGTCTGGATTTTATGGCGCTTGCTGCGCCTGCGCATCACTGCCCGTATGGCGCTTAAGAACGCCACCGGCAACAAATAATTGAAATATTTCTGGAGAGTTTATGAGTCAGCAGGATGCCGCCAAAGAGCAGGCCAACACCCGCAAAAATGTGCGCATTGTTTCCGTTTTCACCGCCGCTGCCATCGGTATTGTCGGCGTGCTGGTGATCCTTTACGCGTGGCAGCTGCCGCCATTCACCCGCCACGCGCAGTTTACCGACAACGCCTACGTGCGCGGTCAGGCGACGTTCATCAGTCCTCAGGTGAATGGCTATATCACCGAGGTGAAGGTTCAGGACTTTGTGCAGGTTAAAAAAGGCGACCTGCTGCTGCAGATTGATGACCGTATCTATCGTCAGCGCGTGCATCAGGCCGAGGCACAGCTGGCGATGAAAATTGCCGCTCTCAATAACAACCTGCAGCAGCGTAAAAGCGCCGAAGCGACGATCGCCAAAAACGACGCCGCGCTGAAAAATGCCCGTGCCCAGAGCCTGAAAACCCTGGCGGATTTAAAACGGGTGAAAGAGCTGACGGCTGACGGCTCGCTTTCCATTCGCGAACGCGACGCGGCGCTGGCCAGCGCGGCCCAGGGCAGCGCCGACATCGAGCAGGCCAAAGCCGCGCTTGAGATGTCGCGTCAGGATCTGCAGACGGTAATTGTGAACCGCGGCGCGCTGGAGGCGGATGTCGAAAACGCCAAAGCGGCGCTGGAGCTGGCGCAAATTGACCTGCAAAACACCCGCATCATCGCCCCGCGCGACGGCCAGCTCGGCCAGATTGCCGTGCGTCTCGGGGCGTACGTGACCGCCGGGACCCATCTCACCACCCTTGTGCCTCCGCAGCACTGGGTGATCGCCAATATCAAAGAGACGCAGCTGGCGGAGCTGCGCGTCGGCCAGCCGGTAAAATTCACCGTCGATGCCCTGAACAACAAAGCGTATCAGGGCCGCGTGGAGAGCATCTCGCCGGCAACCGGAGTTGAATTCAGCGCCATCACGCCGGACAACGCCACCGGCAACTTTGTCAAAATTGCCCAGCGTATTCCGGTGCGCATCGAGGTGCTCGGCAAGCCTGAGGAGTCCGCCCTGCTGCGTCCGGGAATGTCGGTGCAGGTGACCATTGATACGCGGGAGGGCAAACAATGACCCTTCGCCCTATAGCCGGTCTGGTGCTGGCGGTGACGCTGGCCGGATGCCAGTCCGTCGACGTAAAACCGGCGCAGTCGACGCTGCAAATCCCTGCGCAGTGGCGCGCCGATTCCGGTCCTGCCAGCCCGGCGGAACAGCTCTGGTGGCGCAATTTCCATGACAACAACCTCAACCGCTACGTGGATCGGGCGCTAAAAAACAACAGCGACGTGCTGATCGCCCGCGAGCGAATTAACGAGTATCAGGCGCGGGTCTTTGCGGCCGACGGCAGCCTGTTTCCGTCGCTCGATGCTGGCGTAACGGGGACGCGCGCCCGTTCGCAATCCGCCGCGACCGGGCTGCCGGTCTACGGCACGCTGTACAGAGGTAGCCTGACGGCGAGCTATGACGTGGATATCTGGGGCGTCAACCGCAGCACGGCCAATGCCGCCGAAGCCTCGCTGGAGGCGCAAAAAGCCGCCGCTGCCGCCGCGGATTTGACCGTCGCGTCTTCCGTTGCGTCCGGGTATGTCACCCTGCTCTCGCTTGACGAACAGCTGCGCGTGACCGAATCCACGCTGAAATCGCGCGAAGAAGCATTTAACCTCGCGAAACGTCAGTTTGAGACGGGCTACAGCTCGCGTCTGGAGCTGATGCAGTCGGATTCCGAACTCCGCTCAACGCGAGCGCAGGTTCCCGTGCTGCAGCATCAGATTGCACAGCAGGAGAACGCCTTGAGCCTGCTGCTGGGAAGCAATCCCGGCGCGGTAGCGCGCAGCGAGAGCTTTGAGACGCTAACGCCGCTGACGCTGCCGTCACAGCTGCCTTCTACGCTCCTGAACCGTCGGCCGGATATCGTTCAGGCCGAACGCCAGCTGGTTGCGGCGGACGCCTCGCTTGCCGCGTCGCGCGCGAGCCTGCTGCCGTCGATCAACCTGACCGCGACCGGATCAGTCCAGGATCGCACCCTGTCCGGCCTGCTGGACAACCCGCTTCAGCTCTGGAGCGTCGGGGGCAGTATTCTTGCCCCGCTGCTGAATCGCCAGGCGCTGAATGCGCAGGTGGATATTTCCCAGTCCCAGCGTAACCAGGCGCTGTACGCCTATGAAAAAACCGTGCGTAACGCGTTTGCCGAAGTGAACAACAGCCTTGATGCGATTACGCGCTATCAGGAACAGCTGACCGAGCTGCTTGCCCAGCAGGAGGTGGCGCAGGAGACGCTGCGCATTGCGCAGAATCGTAATCGCAACGGCTACTCCTCCTATCTGGACGTGCTTGACGCGCAGCGCACGCTGTACTCGGTGCAGACCAGCGTCGTGCAGGTGAAAAATAACCTGCTGCTGGCGCAGATCGATCTGTACAGGGCGCTGGGCGGCGGCTGGAAGAGCGTGTGAACCGCCTTGCGCGCTGATGCCCTCACCCCGACCCTCTCCCACAGGGAGAGGGAGAAAAATCCAAGGAGTCAATCTATGCAACAACAATGGTCTGCAGTAGATAATTACATGATTTCTTCGCTGATCCCTGACGATGACGTGCTGAGTCAGGTGCTGGAAAACAACAAACGCGCCGGGCTACCCGAACACGATGTTGCGGCCAATCAGGGGCAACTGCTGGCGCTGTTCGTGCGCATGACCCAGGCAAGACGCATTCTTGAGATCGGGACGCTGGGTGCCTATAGCTCAATCTGGATGGCGCGCGCCCTGCCGCCGGACGGAAAGCTGGTTACGCTCGAGGCTGACCCGACGCATGCCGATGTGGCCCGCCAGAATATTCACCTCGCGGGGCTGAGCGATCGCATTGAACTGATTGAAGGCCCGGCGCTGAGCTCGCTGGAGAATTTCGGTGACGTTCCGGCGTTCGACCTGATCTTTATCGATGCCGATAAGCCAAACAATCCCGGCTATCTGGAGTGGGCGCTGCACTATTCACGTCCCGGCACGATAATCATTGGCGATAACGTAGTGCGCGATGGCGAAGTGATTAACGGGCAAAGCGACGACGCGCGCGTGCTGGGCGTGCGGCGTTTTATCGAAATGATTGGGGATAACCCGCGCCTAACCGCCACCGCGCTGCAAACGGTGGGGATTAAGGGTTGGGATGGGTTTACGCTGGCGATTGTAGAACGATAACCAGCCGGGTGGCGGCTACGCCTTACCCGGCCTACCCGTTCTCCCGTAGGCCCGGTAAGCGCAGCGCCACCGGGCAAGGGTTTAACCGGAAATCTGCTCCATCGCCTGCAGAATACGCTTATCCGAAATCGGATACGGCGTACCGAGCTGCTGGGCAAAGAAGCTGACGCGCAGCTCCTCGATCATCCAGCGGATCGCCTGCACGTCTTCATCGTCGCGGCGCGCCGGCGGCAGCTTGTTCAGCCACTGCTGCCATGCCTGCTGGACGCTCTCCACTTTCAGCATCTGTGCGCGGTCGCGGTGCGGATCGATGGCCATCTTCTCCAGCCGTTTTTCAATCGCCTGAAGATAGCGCAGCGTATCGCCCAGACGCTTAAAGCCGTTGCCGGTGACAAAGCCGCGATAGACCAGCCCCGCCATCTGCGCCTTCACGTCCGACAGCCCCAGCGCCATGGTCATATCCACGCGCCCCTTCAGGCGCTTGTTGATATTGAACACGGCGGTAAGGATCTGCTCGACCTGTTTGGCAATCTCCACCACGGTATCGTTCAGCTCCGCGCGCACCTTTTCATGGAGCCGAGCAAAGCCCTCTTCCGTCCAGACCGGACCGCCCGCCTCGTGGATCAGCTTGTCCACGCCGCAGGAGATGCAGTCGTCAATCAGATCCAGCACCTTGCCGTACGGGTTAAAGTACAGCCCGAGCTTGGCTTTGTTCGGCAGCTTCTCATGCAGATACTTGATCGGCGACGGGATGTTGAGCAGCAGCAGGCGACGCAACCCGCGCCACATCATCTGCTGCTGTTCCTGCGGATTATCAAACAGTTTGATCGCCACGCTGTCGCGCTCGTCCACCAGCGCAGGCCAGGCTTTGACCTTATAGTTACCGCGCTTCTGTTCGTAGCTTTCCGGAAGCTGACCAAAGCTCCAGATATGCAGCCCGCTCTGCTCGATACCGTCGTCCGCCACCGCAGACAGCGTTTCCTGAACTTTGCCTTTCAGCGCCTCTTTCAGCTCGCTCAGCGAACGCCCTTCCAGCAGCTTTTTGTTTTTATCATCCACCACGCGGAAGCTGATTTTCAGGTGATCGGGCACCTGATCCCAGTTCCAGTCTTCACGGTCGATGGTGGTGCCGGTCATGCGTCGGAACTCACGCTCGAGCGCGTCCAGCAGCGGCAGCTCCAGCGGCGTGACGCGGCCTAAAAAGGCTTCCGCATAGTTTGGCGCAGGCACAAAGTTACGGCGCACCGGTTTCGGCAGGGATTTAATCAGCGCAATCACCAGCTCGCGGCGCAGGCCGGGGATTTGCCATTCAAACCCGCCCTCATCGACCTGGTTTAGCAGCGGCAGCGGAATATGAACGGTCACACCATCCGCGTCGGCACCCGGTTCAAACTGATACGTCAGGCGCAGCTTGAGGTTGCCCTGATGCCAGAAGTTCGGGTAGTCGAGCTTGCTGACCGACTCCGCCCCCTCTTTAATCAGCATGCTCTTTTCGAAGTTGAGCAGGTCCGGCGTCTCTTTGCTGGCCTTCTTCCACCAGCTGTCGAAGTGGCGGGCGGAGATGACATCGTGGCTGATGCGCTGGTCGTAAAACTCAAACAGCGCCTCATCGTCCACCAGAATGTCGCGGCGGCGGGACTTGTGCTCAAGCTCCTCCACTTCCGCGCGCAGCTTCAGGTTTTCGCGGAAGAAGACGTGGCGCGTCTGCCAGTCTCCCTCCACCAGCGCGTGGCGGATAAACAGCTCGCGGCTGAGCGCCGGGTCAATCTGGCTGTAGTTGACCTTCCGCGCGGCAACCACCGGCAGGCCGTAAACGGTCACCTTCTCGGTCGCCATTACCGCGCCCTGAGCGCGCTCCCAGTGCGGTTCACTGTACGAGCGCTTAAGCAGATGCTGCGCCACCGGCTCCACCCATTCCGGATCGATACGCGCGGCAATGCGCCCCCACAGGCGGCTGGTTTCCACCAGCTCCGCGACCATGGTCCATTTCGGCGGCTTTTTGAACAGGCCGGAACCGGGGAAGATGGAGAAACGGGCGTTGCGCGCGCCGGTATACTCCTGCTTCTCGGCGTCCTTCATCCCAATGTGGGACAGCAGGCCGGTCAGCAGCGCGATATGAATCTCGCGGTACTCCGCCGGCTCGCTGTTGACCGGAATGCCCAGCTCTTTCACCACCTGGCGCAGCTGGGTGTAGATATCCTGCCACTCGCGCACGCGCAGGTAGTTGAGGAAATCCACGCGGCACTGGCGGCGGAACTGGTTCGAGGAGAGCGCTTTCTGCTGCTCGCCGAGATAGTTCCACAGGTTTACGAAGGCGAGGAAGTCGGACTCTTTGTCGTGGAAGCGACGGTGCTTTTCGTCAGACGCCTGCTGTTTGTCCATCGGACGCTCGCGCGGGTCCTGAATGGAGAGCGCCGAGGTAATGATCATCGCCTCGCGCACGCAGCCGTGCTTTTGCGCTTCCAGCACCATACGGGCCAGACGCGGATCCACCGGCAGCTGGCTGAGCTGGCGCCCCAGCGGCGTCAGCTTGTAGACCGTCGCCTGCTCGTCGGTGGTAATGGCGCCGAGCTCTTCCAGCAGACGCACGCCGTCCTGAATGTTGCGTTTGTCCGGCGCTTCGACAAACGGGAACGCGGCGATGTCGCCCAGCCCCAGCGCGGTCATCTGCAGGATAACGGACGCCAGGTTGGTGCGCAGAATTTCCGGGTCGGTAAACTCCGGGCGCGACAGGAAATCATCTTCGGAATAGAGGCGAATACAGATCCCTTCCGACACGCGGCCGCAGCGGCCCTTACGCTGGTTGGCGGAAGCCTGGGAGACCGGCTCAATCGGCAGCCGCTGGACCTTCGTGCGGTAGCTGTAGCGGCTGATGCGCGCCGTGCCCGGGTCGATCACGTATTTGATCCCCGGTACGGTCAGCGAGGTTTCCGCCACGTTGGTCGCCAGAACGATGCGTCGCCCGCCGTGCGGCTGGAAGACGCGGTTCTGCTCGCTGTTCGAAAGGCGCGCGTAAAGCGGCAGGATCTCCGTGTGGCGCAGGTCGCGCTTGCTGAGCGCATCGGCGGTATCGCGGATTTCGCGTTCGCCGCTCATGAAGATCAGAATGTCGCCCGCGCTTTCGTTACCCAGCTCGTCAACGGCATCAAAAATGGCCTGTAGCTGGTCGCGCTCGGTATCGTCCGCCTCTTCCACAATCGGGCGATAGCGCACTTCAACCGGATACGTGCGTCCTGACACCTCGATAATCGGCGCATTGTTGAAATGCTTTGAGAAGCGCTCAGGGTCGATGGTCGCGGAGGTGATGATGATTTTCAGATCCGGGCGACGCGGCAGCAGCTCTTTCAGGTAGCCGAGCAGGAAGTCGATGTTCAGGCTGCGCTCGTGCGCTTCGTCAATGATGATGGTGTCGTACTGCATCAGCAGGCGATCCTGCTGGATTTCCGCCAGCAGAATACCGTCGGTCATCAGCTTGACCATGGTGTTATCGCTAACGTGGTCGCTGAATCGCACCTTGTAACCGATGCAGCCGCCCGGCTCCGTCTGCAGCTCTTCGGCAATACGGTTCGCCACGGTGCGTGCCGCCAGTCGACGCGGCTGGGTGTGGCCAATCAGCCCTTTTAGCCCGCGTCCCAGCTCCATACAGATTTTCGGCAGCTGGGTGGTTTTCCCCGAGCCGGTTTCCCCCGCCACAATCACCACCTGGTGGTCGCGGACGGCCTCAAGGATGTCCTGTTTTTTCTGGCTGACGGGCAGGTTTTCCGGGTAGGTAATTGCCGGACGTGCGGCTTCGCGCAGCACAACTTTCCCTGCTGCCTGTTCAATCTCTTTCGCCATCTCCTGGTAAATGGCCTGTTGAGCATCAGGATTTTTAACCTTCTTAACGCCGTGCAGACGACGGGCGAAGCGCTGTTTGTCGCGCAGCATCAGAGAATCGAGCTGTTGCAGGAGCATCGGGAAGGTCAATTTTTGTTGTTCTGTCATAGCATTAAAGGGCACTACACGCCCTGATAAACTCTCTTTTTAATGATTGCTATAGAGTACCACAATGACGCCTTTCGCGCCTTATTCAAAAAATTCGAACATAGGCTTCGATATATTGCGCTATCTCTATGGCAGGATTGTGAATAGAGTGTCAACAAGCAACGGGGCAACCCCCTTCAATCAAATGCAAAAACAGGAATCACCCATGAGCAAAGTATTAGTTTTGAAATCCAGTATTCTGGCAGGGTACTCTCAGTCTGGTCAGCTGTCTGATTACTTCGTTGAACAGTGGCGTGAACAGCATTCCGCTGACGAAATCACCGTGCGTGACCTGGCTGCAAACCCAATTCCTGTGCTGGACGGCGAGCTGGTTGGCGCGCTGCGCCCAAGCGATGCACCGCTGTCTCCACGTCAGCAGGAAGCTCTGGCCCTGTCCGACGAGCTGATTGCTGAGCTGCAGGCACACGACGTTATCGTCATCAACGCCCCAATGTACAACTTCAACATCCCTACCCAGCTGAAGAACTACTTCGACCTGGTGGCGCGCGCTGGCGTAACCTTCCGTTACACCGAGAACGGCCCTGAAGGTCTGGTGAAAGGCAAGCGTGCGATCGTACTGACCAGCCGTGGCGGTATCCATAAAGACACCCCAACCGACCTCGTTGCGCCGTACCTGAGCCTGTTCCTGGGCTTCATCGGCATCACTGACGTGAACTTCGTGTTCGCTGAAGGTATCGCTTACGGTCCGGAAGTGGCGACCAAAGCGCAGACCGATGCGAAAGCCGCTATCGACAGCCTGGTAGCAGCCTAAGACTTCACCCTCTCACCGCGTGGTGGGAGGGTTTTTCTTTTCCCCGCATTTCGTTATCATCCGCTCCCACTCTCCAGCCGGGCGGCCTGATGTCTGCGATTATTGATTCTTTTATTGCCCCACCGTGTCACGACGACATTCAGATCCTCTGGCAGGATGAACATCTGCTGCTGATCGATAAGCCTTCCGGTCTGCTCAGCCTCTCGGGCAAAAATCCGCAAAATCTTGATTCCGTCCATTATCGTCTGGTCCAGACGTTCCCCGGCTGCACGCTGGTACACCGTCTGGATTTCGGCACGTCCGGGCTAATGGTGGTTGCGCGCAGTAAGGCCATCAACGCGGCGCTGTGCCAGCAGTTCAGCCAGCGCAGCGTGGAGAAGGTCTACAGCGCCCTGCTTTGCGGCCATGTGGAAAACGACGAGGGAATAATAGACGCGCCGATTGCCAAAGACCCGGCGCTGTTTCCGCTGATGTCGATTTGCGCCATCAACGGAAAACCCGCCCGCTCCCGCTATCGGGTCGTGGAACGTTTTTATCAGGGTACGGGACTGCCGTTAACGCGGGTGATACTGACGCCGGAGACCGGGCGAACCCATCAGCTGCGTATTCACTGCCAGCAGCTGGGGCACCCGATTCTGGGCTGCGACCTGTATGGCGGTCTTGAAGCGCTGGGGGCTGAGGAAACGCCCCGGCTGATGCTGCATGCAAGCGAGTTGAATTTTATTCATCCCGTGAGCGGAGAGCCGGTTAACGCCCGTCACGCCGCCCCGTTCTGAATGCGGTTTACCACATCAAATCGTCAGGGATTTTGAAGTCCGCGTACGGATCGTCTTCGTCCTGCTCTTCCTGGCTGAGCGCGCTGTTTAACACGATGCTGTCGGCATCGCGCTGGGCAATTTTATCTGCCACCACCGCCGGAATAATCGCGTATTCACAGTCGCCGCTGGCGTTGATGACCAGACGGGCAATTGCCAGACGGCCGTTGATCAGCTGAGCCTGGGTTTGCTTGTCGACGTCGATTTTTTTGATCAGATTGCCGTCGGTGAAGTTAAAGGTGATGTTGCCTTTCGCCACGGTGATGCGGTTCATCTCAATCAGCTGCTTCACCTGCGCTTTAAACTCTTTCGCCAGCACGGCCTGCTTCTGCTGCTCGCTCAGCAGCTTGTCGCGCTCGATCTGCGCTTTCTTGTTCTCTTCTACCGCTTCCCGAGCCTCGCGCGCCTGAACGCGTGATTTCTTTGCCGTGCGCTGCACTTTCGCCGCTTTTTTGCTGCTGACCAGGCCCGCTTTCAGCATCTGCTCTTGTAAGGTGAGTTTTGTCATGATTGTTTCTAAACCAATTGGAAATTTTGGGGATTATAGCGGGAATTGCGCAGCCTGTGCCAGAGAAGTAGGCATGGCGCTTTGTCGCCTGAACTTTGTTTATTCTTTATTCAGCGTTTACTAACGTTACGGCCGCAAGACTGATTAAAAAATGTCAGGTCATTTTCTTAAAAAAAATCAGCAACTCATAAATATGATGTGAGTTGAATATCTGTACCCGCTTCAGGCGTAGGCTGCTTTTCTCTTATTAAAAGAGTAAGGAAAAAATATGGCCTTAAAAGGAACAATGCTGCTTAACGATGCTGACTATGCGCCTTTTAACCTGCACGGCGTTGGCGTGTTTATGGCCCATTCCGGGCAGGGAATTTACAGAAACAATGGATTATGTGGTGCTGTTAAAGGCTCAGGTCCAATTCCCCCTGGGAAATACTGGATTGTTGACAGAGGGACTGGAGGTTTCTTTTCAGGGTTAAAAGCGAAGGTTCAGGATCGGTGGAACAAGGTTAGATCCGGGGCAGAATTTGGCCGCGATGAGTGGTTTGCTTTATACAAGGATGACTGGGGTATCGATGATGGCACCTGGATTGATAACGTCTATCGGGGTTTGTTTCGGCTGCATCCGGGTACGCTATCTGAGGGATGTATCACGATTGCCCATGATTCTGATTACGCATTGATCCGCAATGCTCTGATGAGTACGGAACTTATTCAGGTTCCCTGTATGCGTTCACTGATGGCACGCGGCTGGGTTGAGGTGATTGAAAGTGGCTACACCAACACTTGTCCGTAAATGGGGCATCAGGCTATTCAAAACGGTCTGGTTTCTATGCATCAGCATTATAGTAGGCCGCATATTGGGACCCGCTGAACGCTATCTTGATCATGACGTGGCCTCATCTATATGTGATTTTATTTATGGCGACGTGAATGCAGAAACAATATATGAGACATATACCAATATCGATATTTTATTTGTACTGACCCTCGCCACGGTTATTTATCGCTTAACAACACTGCTACTCAAGAAAATAAGGAAATAAAGAATGCCAATTCCTCCCTACATGTGGCTAAAAGACGATGGTGGAGCAGATATTAAAGGTTCCGTTGATGTTCAGGACCGTGAAGGTAGCATTGAGATCATAGGGCTGAGTCATGGCCTAAACCTACCGGTAGACAGCGCTAACGGCAAGATCACCGGCACGCGTCAACACTCATCCATGCGGATTGAAAAGGAAGTTGATAGCTCCACGCCCTATCTCTATAAAGCAGCATCTACCGGTCAGGCGCTTAAAAGCGCTGAAATAAAGTTCTATCATATCAATGATGCCGGACAGGAAGTCTGTTATTACACCGTCTTGATGGAGAACGTAAAGGTTACGGGTGTTAACTGCAGCGTGCCGAACGTGAAGATCGCTGCCAACAATAAAATGAACCATGTTGAAAGCGTAAGTCTGCAGTACGAAAAAATCACCTGGCGCATTGTCGACGGCAACATCATGCACAGTGACGCCTGGAACGAACGTCCTACAGCATAACGCTAAGGGGCGCGATGCCCCTTACTCTTCCTATCCTGGCATGTGCGCAACACTGTTCATGAACTTCGCTCATGTTGCATTGAAATTAAGTCACTTCCCCTGCGCCGCGGGCTCAGGCATAAATTATGCATCGGTAACTTCTTAGCAACATGAACTTAGGATGCATAACCACAATGAGCAAAGCTTTCACATATACCCTTAAGCGCAGTTGCTTCGATGAGAATTACAACCCGTCAGAAAATACGCGTACGACCACCAACTTTGCCAACCTGGCGCGCGGGGAAAAGCGTCAGGAAAACCTGCGCAATACGCTGGTGATGATCAACAACCGCTTTAACGCCCTGGCGCGCTGGGATAACCCAAACGCCGATCGCTACGCGGTTGAGCTGGAAATCATCTCTGTCGATTTGAACATTGGCGCGGAAAAACCGTTCCCGGCCATTGAGATTCTGCAAACCACGATTGTCGACAAGAAAAACAACCAGCGTATCCCTGGCATCGTCGGAAATAACTTCTCTTCTTACGTGCGGGATTATGATTTCAGCGTGCGCCTGCTGGAACACAACAAGAACCAGCAGCACTTCAGCATTCCGGAAAAGTTTGGCGAACTGCACGGCAATATTTTCCGCCACTTTGTGAGCTCGCCGGAATACAAAGAGAACTTCAGCAAGGGTCCGGTGATCTGCCTGAGCGTCTCCAGCAAAGACACCTACCGCCGCACCGGTAACCAGCACCCGGTACTGGGCATTGAATATCAGCCGGATGGCGAGTCGCTGACGGAACAGTACTTCGCGAAGATGGGCCTGCAGGTTCGCTATTTCATGCCGGAAAACAGCGTGGCGCCTTTCGCGTTCTTCTTTACCGGGGATTTGCTGAGTGACTACACCGATCTGGAGCTGATTGCCACCATCAGCACGATGGAGACGTTCCAGAAAATCTATCGCCCGGAAATTTATAACGCAAACTCGGCGGCGGGACTGTGCTACCGACCGGATCTGAACCAGCAGGATCACTCCTTAACCAAAATTGTTTATGACCGGGAAGAGCGTAGCCGACTGGCGATTGAACAGGGTCGCTTTACCGAAGAATACTTCATTAAGCCTTACCAACACATTCTTGAGCAGTGGTCTGATAACTACACGCTTTAATTCATCAAAAAAGGTCTTTTATTATGAAAACATTGCTCCCGACTTCAACGGCTGGCAGCCTGCCTAAGCCGACCTGGCTTGCGCAACCTGAAACGCTCTGGTCCCCCTGGAAATTACAGGATCAGGAACTCCTGGCGGGTAAACAGGACGCGCTGCGCCTGTCCCTGGATGAGCAGATCCGCGCGGGTATCGATATCGTCAGCGACGGGGAACAGACCCGCCAGCACTTCGTCACTACCTTTATTGAACACCTGAGCGGCGTAGATTTTGAAAATCGCCAGACGGTGCGCATTCGTAACCGCTACGACGCCAGCGTGCCGACCGTGGTTTCTGCCGTTGCGCGTCAGAAACCGGTATTCGTGGACGATGCGAAATACCTGCGTCAGCTCACGGACAAGCCGATCAAATGGGCCCTGCCCGGGCCGATGACAATGATCGACACCCTTTACGACGCCCACTATAAAAGCCGCGAAAAGCTGGCCTGGGAATTCGCCAAAATCCTCAATCAGGAAGCGCGTGAGTTAGAGGCCGCAGGCGTGGATATTATCCAGTTTGATGAACCGGCATTTAACGTCTTTTTTGACGAGGTGAACGACTGGGGTATCGCCGCGCTGGAGCGCGCCATTGAAGGGCTGAAGTGCGAAACCGCGGTACACATCTGCTACGGCTACGGAATCAAAGCCAATACCGACTGGAAAAAAACGCTCGGCTCAGAGTGGCGCCAGTACGAAGAGGCCTTCCCTAAGCTGCAGACCTCGAATATCGACATCATCTCACTGGAGTGCCACAACTCCCGCGTGCCGATGGATCTGCTGGAGCTGATCCGCGGTAAGAAAGTGATGGTCGGCGCGATTGATGTGGCAACCAACGCCGTTGAAACGCCAGAGGAAGTCGCCGATACGCTGCGTAAAGCGCTGCAGTTCGTCGATGCCGACAAGCTTTACCCGTCAACCAACTGCGGCATGGCCCCGCTTTCACGCCAGGTGGCTAACGGCAAGCTGAAAGCACTCAGCGCCGGCGCAGAGATTATCCGCAAGGAGCTCGGCGCGTAATCCCTTACGTTTGCCAGTAGAGCGGCGTGCCGAAAAACGCCACGTAATAATCTATCACCGCCCTGACGTTCAGGGGCGGATGACGTGCGTTAGGATAGATCGCCGCAATATTAAGTTGCTCCGTGTTGATGGCGCACGCCATTTCCGGCATAAGGGCAACCAGCTCCCCCCGCTTCAGCCTGTCGCCAATCAGCCAGTCCGGAAACAGGACGATCCCCATCCCGCCCAGCGCGGCAATGAGCAGCGATTCCGCATTATTGGACGTCATCAGCGGCGCGACCGGATAATGCACCCAAGTTTCCCCTTTGCGACGCACGAGCCAGCGGTTAGGCCCGGATGAACCGCGATAGACCAGACATTTGTGCTGGCTCAGCTCGGCCGGATCGGTCGGGACGCCGTGTTGACGCAGATACGCGGGCGAGGCGGCGAGGTGGTAGCGCTGCTGCCCAAAAACACGGGCGTGGAACGTCGAATCCGTCAGCGTGCCGATGCGGAAAATGAGATCGGCGGCGTCCCGGTGCGGGTCGATAAAGTCATCGGTCAGCGTCAGCTCAATGGTTAACCGTGGATAACGCTCGGCCAGGCCTGCCAGGCCGGGCGCAACGTGTCTCTGTCCAAAAAATACCGGCCCATTTATGCGAACCGTGCCGGAGGGTTCGGTCGAACGTTCGTCCAGCTCACGACGCGCCTCTTCGAAGTTATCGACCATCGCCCGGGCATAGCGGATAAACAGATGCCCGCTTTCCGTGGGGATCACCGCCCGGGTATTGCGATAGAACAGCTGCTGGCCGAGCGCGTCCTCAAGCTGACGAACAATGCGCGACACCTGCGAGGCAGAAATTCCTTCTCGTCGCGCGACGACGGAAAAGTTCTGCGTTTCATAGACGGCAATAAACAGCAGCAGTGAGCGAAGGTTCATGCTTCCGGCATCTGGCATTAATGCATTTCCTGCAAAGGTGTTTCCTGCATTATGGCATTTTTCTCACGGGTCTACCGACGTAATCTTCCTCGCCTGAAAACGGAGGAAGCTAATGCAGTTTGTTTTGATTTTACTGGTGATTGCCGGCGGGATGGGCCTCTCCGTCGAGGCGGGGCTGCTGGGGCCATTAGGGGGAGAAGTAGGCGATTTATGGGCGACGTTCAGCATTTTTGGCGTCGGCGCCGCGCTGACGTTTCTGCTGATGCTGTTTTTCAGCCCGCGTAACAGCCCGTCGTTTTTCGCCCAGCCCGGCTGGCAGCTGCTCGGCGGCGTGCTTGGCCCTGTTTACGTGGTCATTCTGACGATCGCCACGCCGACCATCGGCATCGCTCTGACGATGATTGGCATTCTGGCTGGTCAGGTTTTTAAAAGCCTGATCATTGATCACTTTGGCCTGCTGGGTACGCCGCACAGGAAGATAAACGCAAAACGTATCGTGGCGCTGGTTTTTATTATTGCGGCACTGGTTCTGGTCGCACAGGGGTGATGATATGACGCTGATAATGATTCTTCTGGCCGTCTGCGGCGGCGCAACGCTGAGCATTCAGGCCGCGATTAACGGGCAGCTCGGCAGCAATGTCGGGGTATTTAAAAGCGCGTTTCTGACGTTTTCCGTCGGCGCGCTGGTAACCGCCCTGCTCATTTTCTTCTTTGAGCCTAAGCAGGCGGTCACGCTGCTGGACGTGCCGAAATGGCAGCTCCTCGGGGCGATGTTCGGCGTGCCTTATATTGTGATCATGGTCGTGGCGGTGCAGCGCATCGGTACCGCCGTCGCCACGGTGGCGGTGATATTCGGCCAGCTCGCCATGAGTATGTTGATTGATAACTTTGGCTGGCTGGGCAATGCGGCCATTCCCTTTTCGATGAGCCGTCTGGGGGCGGTTGTTTGCCTGGGGATTGCTCTGGCCTTTATATATTCGGGAAGCAAATCCCGCGCCGGAAGCTAAAAATATTGAGGAACATAAAGTGAACGGAATGACCACAGCCGCCCTATGTTCCCCTCACCCTAACCCTCTCCCCATAGGGGCGAGGGGATAGTTCACTGCTCGCATCATCACTCTTTACGGGTAAAGAACAGCGTCACCGTGGCGACGGTGACGCCCAGCTTCTTCATCTCGGTTTTATTAAACAGATGCGTCTCATCCTGCAGGTACATCCAGTCGTCGAAGTTCAGTAGCCAGGTGCTGCCGTTGGCCTTCACGTTCATGCTGTAATGCCAGTTAAAGGCGTTGCCTGCGGACTGTCCCGTGGCAACCCCTTCAATATCCCCTGCCGTTCCCTCGTAGCGATCGTTCCCCACGCGGCGGATGTGCCAGACCCGCTGCTGCTTCTCGCCGTCGTCGTAAACGAAGTGCTCGTTGAGCGTCAGCGTATCGCCGATAACGTCCCCGGCAATCTCAACGTGAAAGCGGCGGATCTGCTTGCCGCTGCGATCCTGCACCATCCCCCACGCTTCGGTTTTGCCCTGGAAGTAGTGGAAGATATCAAGCCGCGGCTCCTGCTGGCGATACTCGGCCACTTCAGTGCTACAGCCCGCCAGCAGCATCGTGAATGCCAGCGCCATCATCAGGATACGTTTCATTTTTGGCCTCCGATTAACTGCTGACGCAGCTCAGGATATTGCGTGCGGGGATCGAGCCAGATGGCCAGAAAACGGGTGCTGAACGCTTCCGACTGACGCGGTCCAAGTGGAATAAACGATGTTTGCGCCGCTGACGCGCGATACCAGAACTGTCCCTGCTTATCGTTGAGCACAAACGCCAGCTGTGAGCCCGGGCGGACATCCGGCCAAAGGGACTGGAGCATCCGCAGCCAGGCTTCGCTTTGAGGCTCCTGCGCCAGGATCCCCTGCGCCTGCCACTGGTCGCGGGTCGCCTCAACCAACTCATCGCGATCGATGTCCCGCGCATAGGTAATAATCAGCGCCTGATCCTGATTATCCCGACCGTAACGCCCGTCCGGGGTGCGCAGCTGAGAGGTATAGACCGTGAACGGACCCCAGGTGAGCGTGGCGTCCCCCACCTTCCGCCAGGCAAGCCAGTCGGCGGCCTGGGCAACCGGAACAACCAGCGTCAGCCAAAGCAGCAAAACCACAGATCTCATTTTTGTCTCCCCATCAGCAGGTGGAAAAACAGCATCAACACCAGCCAGCCCGGCACCATCCAGCTCACGACGATAAAGGTCGGCTCCAGAAATGTGATGGCTCCCAGCCGCTCGCCAATCAGGTACGCCACCGGCCCGCCCACGGCGGCCAGCAGGGTCAGCAGCCAGCCGGGTAGCGTGGTGGTGCGCGTCAGCTGCGTCCAGACGGTGGCGAACATCAGCCACAGTGCCACCATCCAGAGCGGCATCAGGGAGTCGCTCGTGAAGGCAATCAGCCCCGTCAGCGCCCAGAGCGTATCCAGCAGGCTGCCCGCCGCCGCCAGACCAATAGCGTAAAAACGGTATACAGGCGGCAACAGCAGGCACGCCAGGATCGCCAGAGCGATCCAGATAATCAGGCCCTGTTCGCGAAAGAGCACCACCAGCGCCCAGTAGAGATCGAACGCGACGGCCAGCAGGAAGACCTGAATATAGCGTTTCATACGCGCTCGGCGGTCAGCTGCACCACGCTAATGGTGCGGGCGTTAAACCCTGCTTCGCAGTAGCCAAAGTAGTACAGCCACATGCGGCGGAACCGTTCATCGAAGCCAAGCTTTTCAATCTCATGCCAGGCGTGGACAAAGCGCTGCCGCCAGTGGGCCAGCGTGCGGGCGTAGTCCGGCCCCATGTCGAAGAGATTGCGCACCACGAAATCGGTATGGCGCGTCATCAGCTCGTTCATCGCGGTAATGCTCGGCAGGAAGCCGCCGGGAAAAATGTAGCGCTGGATAAAATCGACGCTTTTGCTGTAGTCGCGATAGCGCTGGTCCTGAATGGTGATGGCCTGAATCGCCATTCGTCCTCCGGGGCGCAGCCGCGCCTGACAGGTCCGGAAGAACGTGGGCAGATAGCGTTGCCCGACGGCTTCAATCATCTCTATTGAGACCAGCTTGTCGTACTGTCCGGTGAGGTCGCGATAGTCGCAGAGCAGCACCTCAACGCGATCCTGCAGCCCGGCGCGGGCGATCCGCTCGGTCGCCCAGCTATATTGCTCCTGCGACAGCGTGGTGGTGGTCACCCGACAGCCGTAATGACGGGCCGCGTATTCCGCCATCGCCCCCCAGCCGGTGCCAATTTCCAGCAGGTGATCGCCCGGGCTCAGCGCCAGCTGGTCACACAGGCGCGCCATTTTGGCCCGCTGAGCCGCCGTGAGATCCTGCTCGTCACCAGTAAACAGCGCGCTGGAATAGAGCAGCTCTTGATCCAGAAAATGGGCATAGAAGGTATTGCCCAGATCGTAATGAGCGGCAATATTTTCGCGCGCCTGCGCGCGGGAGTTACGCCGCGTCCAGTGACGTATCCGCTCCAGCGGCCTGCCGAGCAGACGGAAGCCGTTTTCCAGACGACCAAGCACCTCGCCGTTGAGCGCGAGCAGCTCCAGAAGCGGCGTGAGGTGCGCGGTTTCCCATTCGCCATCCATCCAGGCCTCTGCCGCAGCAAGGCTCCCGCCCGTTAACACGCGCCAGTAGACGCCGGGAGAAAGAATTTGCACATCCGCATGCAGCGCGGAGGACGTCTCACCAAAATGGAAGGTCTGCGCCCCTTCACGCAGGGTGAGCGAGCCGCCGCGAATGCCGCTTAGCAGACGAAACAGCAGCCAGCGCGCGACGCGGACGTTGCGCGGGATATCGGGTTCTAACGCAAAGACGGGATCGGTCATGAGCGTTCACTCCTGCTGACGGGATGGTTATACAGCGGCACGCGCTTGAGCCACAGGCGCAGCGCCTGCCAGTAAATGGCAAAAACAGTTTTCAGGGTCATAAGCGGGACGCGAACCAAAAGCGAACGCAGCGCCGGGCGCGTCAAAGGCTCCCGGCGCAGGGCCAGCGTGGCGTCAAAGACCTTCGCTTCCTGATGATTTTCAATGTGCATATGCAGCGTGTTGTCCGGGTCGTTAAAGCGCCAGTGGTAGATCATGTCCATCGGGTTAAAGGGGGATACGTGAAACGCTTTTTCCGTCGGCTGCGCATCCTGTCCGTTGACGGCATAGTAATGACGTTCATTCCACGGCGTGTTGCGAACCTCCGCCAGCACCCAGCGCAGCGTCTCCTTCCCGTCGTAGCAGTAGTAAAAGTTGACCGGATTGAAATGAAAGCCGAAATAGCGCAGCTGCGTCAGGAGCATGACCCGCCCGTCCGGACGTTCCCCGGTCAGGCTCTCCAGCCTGCTCAGCACGTTTTCTTTGAGCGGCGTACCGAGCGGGTAGTCCGCATCGTGAAACGAAGCGGCGGCAAAGCGATTGCGCCGCACGCCGACGGACGAGAGCTGCGGCAGTTCATCGAGATCCAGCCAGGCCATAAAGACGCTGTAGCTGAATTCGTGGGTTTTCGGCTGAAGGCGGCGGTGGCGTAATACGCCGTGGTAGAGGCAGGTGTTCATCTCAGTTCCCCTCTCCGGCCGCTATCGCGTTGACCACGTCCAGCGCGCTGCGCACGCCATCTTCATGAAAACCGTTGTACCAGTAGGCCCCGCAGTACCAGCTCCGGTTGTGACCGTTGATCTCGCCGCGCCGCGCCTGCGCCCGCCAGCTTTGCGGGTTAAACAGCGGATGTTCATAGACAAAGCGTTGCACAACGAAACGTTCATCTACCGGCGCGTCCGGGTTGAGGGTGACGCAGAACAGCGGACTGCCCGCAGGCAGCCCCTGCAGGATGTTCATGTTGTAGGTGACGCAGGCGCTGGCCTGCTCCTGCTCGCTCAGACGGTAGTTCCAGCTGGCCCACGCGCGCTGCCGCACCGGCAGCCAGCGCGGATCGCTGTGTAAAACGACCTCATTGCGCTGCCAGCCGATACCGCCCAGCACCTCGCGCTCTGCGGGCGTCGGGTCATCAAGCATCGCCAGAGCGCTGGCGGAGTGGCAGGCAAAAATCACCCGATCGAAGGTATGGCTGCCGTTTTCAAGCTGGAGCGTAACCCCGTGCTCGTGGCGGCTCACCCGCTGCACCGGTGAATTGAGACGCAGATTCATACGGTCGCCCAGCTTGTCGAGCATGGCGCGGATATACTCCCGCGAGCCGCCCGGCACCACGAACCACTGCGGGCGATGGGTGATATCCAGCAGGCCGTGGTTCTGGAAGAAACGTAAGAAAAGCGGCAGCGGGAAACGCTTCATCTCCTGCAGCGACGAGGACCAGATGGCGGCCCCCATCGGCAGAATGTAGTGGCGCGCAAAAAACGGCGTGAAGCCGTGCTGGTCCAGAAACGTCTGCAGCGTGGCGTTCGGATCCACTTCCCCGTCCAGCGCCTGTTTTGCCAGACGATTGAAGCGTACGATCTCGCCCAGCAGCCGCCAGAATGCCGGATTCACCAGGTTTCGGCGCTGGGCAAACAGCGACGTCAGGGTGTGACCGTTGTACTCCAGCCCCGTCGCCGGGTTGTGCACCGAAAAGCTCATCTGCGTTTTTTGCCCGCTGATGCCCAGCTCGCTGAGCAGACCCATAAAGCGCGGATAGGTGCGATCGTTGTAGACGATAAACCCGGTGTCGATCGCGTATGTACCCTGCGGCGTTGAGACGTCAACCGTTGCGGTATGGCCGCCGGGCGTGGCGCCCGCTTCAAACAGGGTCACCTGATGGTGCCCGGCCAGGCGCCAGGCGCAGGTCAGCCCGGCGATGCCGCTGCCGATAATTGCAATGTTCATGAACGCACCATCCTGCGCAGCAGCGCGCGCTGAAGAAATGCCGGTAACCCGGAGAGCGCACGCAAAATAAAGCCGAACCCGGCGGGGAACGCGATATGCATTTTCTCTGCTGCCAGTCCGGTACGGATCGCCTTGACCGCCTCGTCAACGCTCACCCTGCCCGGCATGGCAAAATCATTTTTGCGCGTCAGCGGCGTATCAACAAAGCCGGGAGAAACCACCGTGACGGCAATACCTTTGGGCTCCCAGTCCAGACGCAGACTCTCGGCGAACCAGCTCAGGGCCGCTTTGGACGCGCCGTATGCCTCTGCCCGTGGGAAAGGTAGCCAGTGGGCCATGGAACTCACCAGCACCACGCGGTTGCCAGCCGTCAGCTGGGGCTGCAGCGCGTCAAGACAGTTCACCGGTCCGAGGAAATTTGTCGCCATAACCCGCTCCACCAGCGCCGCATCCACCACGCCCCCATCGAGATATTCGCAGGTGCCGGCGCAGAGAATAATCAGATCGGCATAGCAGCCGGTCAGCGCCTGGCTGCAGGCGTCCCTGTCGGTCATATCGAACAGGCGAACGGTGAGATTGGGGCAGATCTGGCGCAGCGCGTCGAGGCGCGCCGAATCGCGACCGCAGGCAATCACATGGTAGCCGTCAGCGGCAAAGGATTTCGCCAGCCCGGCGCCAATCCCCGAGCTTGCACCGGTAATCAGCACCGTCTTCATGATTTGACCCTCCGCTTCACACCGCGTACCGCCCAGCCAAGCAGAGGAAGATGTTCGTAGATCATCTCTCCCGCATCGTAATAGTCCCGCTGACGCGTGATGAGATCGTTTTCCGTGTCCACCACCGAACATCCCGGCAGTTCGAGCGGCTCGCCTCCGGCAATGCGCGGATGCGACCAGTGCATGACCCAGGTCACAGCAAACCGGTTCCCGCTGCACAGCGGCGTATCGATGGTAAAACGGCAATGCTCGACGTTGGCCAGCAGATGGGTGAAATAGCGCTGAAGCGCGAAAATCCCGTCATGCTCGCCAAACGGATCGATAAGCGTGGCATTCGAATGGTAAAGCCCCACCAGCGCGGACGGCGGCTGGCTATCCAGTGCGGCGTAGTACTCAACAAACCGACTCACGACAGAGGGCAAAGTGCTCATGGGTCACATCCTGGCTGTAAACAACGTGGCGTAATCGCATAATTAAAACTTACACAATTAATGTTATTTGTCCAAGTTTGTGGTGATTTATTTTTTATTTTAGATATATATCAATTACTTAAAAACATGCAAAAGAGTGAATTCTGTAGGCCGGGTAAGGCGTAACCGCCACCCGGCTTTAACTTTCAGGATATCCTTAAGGCAAACTCGCCGGTCTTCTTCCAGGCTTATCCTTTTTATTCATAAGGATGCCCGCATGAAACGTTTCTTTCTCTCCCTTTTCTCCAGCCCGGAATCCTTACTGCAGGTGATGAGCCAGCAGGAAATCATTGAAGCCGTCGAAGATGGCGATCGCATCATTATCGACCAGGACGGGAACGCCTCGGTGAACTACAAAAGCAACGAGGTGCGGCAGGATTTTCTGCGTCACGTCAACATGCTGAAGAGGGCCTGATATGGGCACGGCGATATTTATGGTGCTGATGGTATGCGGGTACTGGTACACCAGCCGCGACCTGTCGACCCGTTTTAAAATCAAGCGCTCCTTTGGCTGGGACGTCTATTTCCTGGTGGCGCTGTACGGCTGTATTTTTGTTCTGCAGGGGGTTATTGCCACCGGTCTGCTCTGGCTGCTCCTGCTCGCCCTTTCTGCGGCCAACAACACTTTTCACTTTGCCTCTCCGAAATATACCGACTGGCAAATCGACTTTATGAACTGGAGCTTTTTAGGCATTCAGGCGCCGGTGGTCGTGATGCTGGCGTTCGCCATCCTGTTTTGCCTCTACCGCTCTAACTGGGCAGGCAGCGCCAGGCTGGACGGCGAAAGCCGGAAAAAGCTCTACAAACGTCTGGCGCAGTCGAGCGGTATTGAACAGCTGCTGTATCAGTGTATGGAGCAAGGGGAACTGGCGCAGGTCACGCTGCGGTCGAGGCGGATTTACGTCGGCATGATCCACACCGCGACGCTGGAATATGAAAAAACGGCCAATATCGTGCTGATTCCGATGTTAAGCGGGTACAGAGACGCGAAGACGATGAACTTTCGCATCGAGAATAACTACAGCAGGTGGTATGCGGAGCATGACATCACGCTCGACTCCGAACATCGCAGCGCCATGTCATTCCGGAAGGTGATTTTACTCAATCAGATTGAGAGCCTCTCGCTGTTCGATCCCGCCAGCGCCAGCGCGCTATCGCTGGCACAGCGCGACGAGAGCTCTCGCCCTAAAGAGACATCCCCATAATTCTGAGAATGCTCTGCTGTGAAGCGGTTTCGAAAAGGACGTTATTAACGCAGAGCATGCCCTGCTTCTGGTAGAACCGATACGCTCCCGCATTCTGCTCAAGCACTTCCAGCCAGAGATAGTCTTTCCCCCTGCTCCGGGCCATGTCGGTGATGCTGTTGAACATCACCAGGCCATAGTTCTTGCCGGTCTCGGCGGGATCGAGGTAGAGCTTGTTGAGGAGAACCCCCTTCTTGTCCGTTTCCGGGAGCAGGGCTTCCCAGGTCACTTTCATGAATCCCACTGGCCGATCGGTCTCGGCAACATACCAGGAAACAGCGTCCTCTTTCAGGCTCTGTTCAAGTACGGAAAGCGCGTATTCGCCGTCGAGAAAATCCTTCATCTCTGCGTCTGACACCCACAGATGCTGAAAATGGGCGGGATAGATTCGGTATCCCAGCTCGCTTAAAAGCGTTGAATCGGCCCCGGAGGCCTGGCGAATTCGAAGAGTCACGGAAAGTCTCCCTGGTAATCACCCGCGTTGGGCATGTTGAAAGAGGTCCCAGCGGTTGCCGTAAATATCTTCAAACACCACCACCGTACCGTACTCTTCCTCACGAGGTTCTTCGCAGAAATGAACGCCTTTGTCTTTCATGGCACGGTAATCGCGCCAAAAATCGTCCGTCTGAAGGAAGAGGAAAACTCTGCCGCCGCATTGATTGCCGATAAAGCTTTCCTGCCTCTCGTTAGAGGCGCGAGCCAGCAAAATATTGCAGTCGCTTTCCGGGTTGGGTGAGACGACCACCCAGCGTTTACCCGGTTGCGGCGTATCTTCTACGAGGGTAAAACCCAGCTTATCTGTGTAGTATTCAATGGCACGATCGTAGTCATCAACCACAATAGCCACGCAGCCAAGGCATCGCTTCTGCGTTCTCATTTTTCGTTTCCTTTGCATAAATGGGTTACGGGCAACGCTATCCCATTGCAGCGTGCTGGCCGCCGGGTTTACTGGCTTGCGTAAGCCTCGCGCTTTTCTGCCCATTTCAGCATGGCATCAAGCGCCGGACATAATGCCTGACCCCAATCGGTGAGGCGATACTCCACTTTCGGTGGCACTTGAGGGTAGACCATCCGCGAAACGATACCATCGGATTCAAGTTGCCTGAGCTGCTGCGCCAGCATCTTCTGGGAAATACCGGGGATCAGTTTTTCGAAATCAGAGTAGCGCTGCACTTTTCCGTCGAAAAGATGAAAAAGAATAATTAATTTCCAGCGGCCTTCCAGCAGCCGTAACACTTGCTCCACGCCGCTCGCGGCAGATTCCGGACTATATAACTTACTCATAATTCAGTAGCTCACTTTTTCGTGCGTACTTGTCAATTTCTCAGTTTATGTTGAATATAACTGTACTGTAAATAACGGGAGTGCAAGGTTATGTCATTAGATATTGATTTTAAAGGCAAACGCGTGCTTGTTACCGCTGGCACGAAAGGGCTCGGAAAAGCGGTCGTCGGGCTTTTAAAACAACTCGGTGCAACGGTATTCACCACTGCGCGCCACGAGCCGGACGTAGATATAGCAGATACTTTCGTCGCCGCGGACCTTACGACGGTCGCTGGATGTGCCGCTGTCGCATCTGCGGTTCAGGAACAGATGGGAGGCGTCGACGTGATTATCCATGTTGCGGGCGGTTCAACCTCGCCCGGTGGCGGTTTTGCTGCGCTTGGCGAAGAAGAGTGGCAGCAGGAGCTCAATCTTAATTTGTTGCCTGCAGTACGCTTAGATCGCGCCCTGCTTCCCGGAATGCTCGAGCAGGGAAATGGGGTGATTATTCACGTGACGTCTATTCAGCGCGAGCTGCCGTTACCGGAATCAACAACGGGTTATGCGGCGGCTAAAGCAGCCCTCTCAACCTACAGTAAAAGTCTTTCAAAGGAAGTCTCACCGAAGGGCGTTCGGGTGGTGCGCGTTGCGCCCGGCTGGATCGAAACTGAAGCGGCGGTTGCACTGGCGGAGAGGCTGGCAAAGCAGGCAGGAACAGACTACGAAGGCGGTAAGCAGATTATTATGAAGGCGTTAGGTGGAATACCGCTCGGACGCCCTGCCAGACCGATTGAGGTGGCCAACCTCATCGTCTTCCTCGCTTCATCGCATGCTGCGAGTATCACCGGTACTGAATTTGTGATTGATGGCGGCACCATTCCGACAGTGTAACGCGGGTGCTTAATCGGCTCGGTGCGAGAGTTGATTAAGCACCGGGGAATATCACCGATCGGACAGTTTCTCCAGGCCCTTTTTTAAAGCATGTTTTACCGCTTCTGAATCCATGCCCATCTGTGCATGAATAATTGCGCCGTCAATGAGCAGCATGATTTCATTGACGACGCGCTCATCTGCACTCTTCGTCAGCAAGGCAATAATTTTCTTTGTTTCTGACTTATGACTGCGGCATATCTCTTTTATCTCGCTTTCAATATCTTCCGATTTCGCCTCTGCGCTGGCGTTAATAAACGCGCAGCCGTGAAAATCGGGCGAAATAAACCATTCGTAAAGCGTTGCAGATATCGCATCAGAAGGTATTTCGCCTTCATCAAGATGTCGACGCAGCGTGGATTCAAACCAGTTAATCCATATTTCATGCCGATAGTACAAATAGGCGAGAATAAGCAAGCTCTTACTCGGAAAATGGCGATAGAACGTCACCTTGGTCACTTTAGACGCTTTAATCAGCGTATCCACCCCCGTCGCCCTGAAGCCCGTGGAATAAAACAGATCGTGCGCCGTGAGTAATATCTTATCTCTGACGCTGATTTTATTATCGTTACCTGCGGGTTCTGTTTTCACTTTTGGCTAGCCTCAAAAAGAATGTTGACAGCGTTATTTCAAAGGCATAGATTACCGCAAGTAGACAGACCTGTCTACATAATATAACGCTGAGGTAATCGCAATGAACACACGTCCTCCTTTACCGCCCTTCACTCGTGAAAGCGCCATCGAAAAAGTCAGACTGGCAGAAGATGGCTGGAACAGCCGCGACCCGGCGAAAGTCGCGCTTGCCTATACGCTGGATACCCAATGGCGTAACCGCGCAGAGTTCGCCACCAACCGTCAAGAAGCCCAGGCGTTTCTGGAGCGGAAATGGAAAAAAGAGCTGGACTATCGTCTGATTAAAGAGCTCTGGGCATTTACGGAGAATCGGATCGCGGTGCGCTATGCCTATGAATGGCATGATGATTCCGGCAACTGGTTCCGCTCTTACGGCAATGAAAACTGGGAGTTTGAGCCGGACGGATTGATGAAGCGACGCTTTGCCTGCGTAAACGATATGCCGATCAAAGCTTCTGAGCGGCTGTTCCACTGGCCGCTGGGCAGACGCCCGGACGATCACCCTTCGCTGAGCGATCTTGGCTTATAGGATTTTCGCATCACTCCGGGCCGCCCCGGAGTGATGACCTTACAGCGCGCCCAGCTGTTTCATCAGCGTCAGGTTGTCCTCAATATGCCAGTTAGCTACGATCTTACCGTCACCAATCTCATAAATATCCGTGGCGATAAAATCTATTTTCTGCCCCTGTCCTTTCAGCTTGCCAAATGTTCCGGTGAAGGTGCCGTGAAAATGTAAATGCGAAACCACGCGATCGCCTGAAATAATCATTTGCTCAACGTCACAGCGTAAATCAGGCACGGCTGCACGAAACGCACGGGAAGCTAAAATAGCGCCTTCCGGCCCCTGCTTACGCCCTTCCGGAGGCGTTTTATCAATAAAGCCTGCCGCCAGGGCATTACGCGCCAGGGTTTCATTACCCGTGTTCCAGAATGAAGCATATTCTCTGGCGACGGCTTCATTCGCCTTTAATTTCGCCTGCGGCAGGCTGTTGTCCACAATTAGCTGCTTCGGCTGCAGCCATTCCCCCTGCGAGGAAATCGCATTGCCCGACAGACCTGCAAAAATAACCATCGCTACAGCCGAATGAAAATACGTCGTATATTTCATGATATCTCTCAATAGAGTATTACATTACCCGCAGTCGATTTCCTGCGGTTCAAATCAGAGAGGGTCAGTTAATTAACGCCCCGCCCTCAATATCAATGACCGCCCCCGTCACAAAGGGATTATCAATGGCGAAAAGATACCCTTGAGCGATGTCCTCCGCCCTTCCCCAGGCTTTGGCCGGCAGGGTTTCCGCCGCGCCAGCGAGCATTTTTTCCCGCGCGGCGGCGTCCATGCCCGCGTACGCTTCCGTGTCGGTCAGCCCCGGACTCACGACGTTGACGCGCAGCGGTGAAAGCTCTTTCGCCAGCACTTTTGTCGCGGCCTCAATGGCGGCATTCATCGTCGTTTTAACAATGGCGCCCGCCAGGGTGCGACGCGCCACGAACCCGCTGGTGAACGTCAGCGTACCGCCGGGGGCGATGTTCCCGCCGAGATAGCGGGCAACATTGAGGCTTCCCCAGAATTTTGTATCAAAGGCCAGCCTTGCCGCGCGGAGATCCAGCCCGGAAAGAAGCCCTCCCGGAGCCTGTGAACCCGCCGTAACGACAATATTATTGACTTCACCCAGCGTTTCACCGAGTGCGAGAATCTCTGCCTCACGGCTGATATCCAGCACGAAGGTATGAACAGACGCGGCGTGGGCGCTCAGCCGTTGCCGCGCAGCGTCCAGCTTCGCGCCGTCGCGGCCCGCAAGAATAATCTCCTCGCCGCGCCCGGCAAGCAGGCTGCCCACGGCGAAACCGATGCCGGAAGCGCCGCCGATAATTAAGGTTTTACGGGTCATAGCGTTTCCTCCTGCTGGGTGTAAATGGGGTAATCGGTATATCCCGTCGCGGTGCCGCCAAACAGCGTAGCGGGGTCGCGGACCTGGGCCAGAGGCAGCTGGTGCGCCAGCCGGTGGGGTAAATCCGGGTTGGCAATAAACGGCCGTCCGAAGGCAATCAAATCGGCATAGCCGGCAGCAAGGATCTTTTCCGCTTTTTCAAGGTCATAGTTCCCCGCGACGATAAGGGTTCCGCTAAAGGTCTCGCGAAGCGATTGCCGGAACTGCTCAGGTACCTGCGGCGCATCGTCCCAGTCGGCTTCCGCCAGGTGGATGAACGCAATCCCTTTTTGTTCACACCAGGCCGCGAGAGCGAGTATGGCTTCCGTCACCTGCGGATCGTTCATCCCGCGCTGGGTAATAAACGGGGAAAGGCGAATGCCCGTACGCTCGCGGCCAATGGCCTCGGCAATGGCGCTTAGTACCTCCTGAGCAAAGCGGATCCGGTTCGCCAGCGTGCCGCCGTACTCGTCCGTGCGTTTGTTGGAGGTTTGACGCAGAAACTGGTCGATCAGATAGCCGTTTCCGCCGTGAACCTCCACGCCGTCGAACCCGGCCTGAACGGCATTCAGTGCCGCCTGACGATAGTCCGCGATGATGCTGTGAATGTCCTTGCGCGAGAGGGTTCTCGGCTGCGGGCAGTCAACCATTTGGCCTTCGCCCTTTTCGTTCACCACCCACACCTGCGCGTCCGGCGCCAGTGCTGACGGGGCGACGGGCTGACCATCCTGATGAAAACTGGCGTGCGACATTCGCCCGACGTGCCAGAGCTGCGAAAAAATCACCCCGCCCGCCTGATGCACGGCGCCAGTGGTGAGCTGCCATCCTGAAACCTGCTCAGGCGAATGGATGCCGGGCGTCCATGAGTATCCCTGGCCCTGAGGCGAAATCTGGGTGGCTTCCGTGATAATTAATCCGGCGCTGGCCCGCTGCCGGTAATACTCCGCCATCAGCGCCGAGGGAATATTTCCCGGCTGTAGGGAGCGCGCGCGGGTCATCGGCGCCATAACGATACGGTTTTTCAGGTCCTGCTGACTCAGCCTGTAGCGTTCAAAAAGTGAGATACGTTGCATGTTTTCATCCCTTATGGTTTGGATGAAATCACTTTACAGGCGGCATCTGGTTTTGATAATTACGCTAAAAGCAGATGCACTTTTCGGAAAATATGAATAATGGGTAAACTCGAAGACATGGCGTTACTGGTGGAAGTTGCCGAGGCCGGGGGTCTTTCTGCCGCCGGGCGACGCCTGTCGCTTTCTCCCGCCACCATGACGGCCAGGCTGAAGGCGATTGAGGAGCGTTACCAGACGCGCCTGTTTCACCGCTCAACGCGATCGATCGCGCTGACCCGCGCCGGGGAAGAGTTTTACCATGCCGCGCTGCGCGTGCTGGAAGAAGTGCATCACGCCGAGTCGTTACTGGCGCAAAAGGAAGGCGTGCTCAGCGGCAACATTCGCCTTTCTGCGCCCTCGGACTTTGGCAGACAGTATCTTAGCCCCGCCGTCGTGGAATTCTCACGACGCCATCCCGACGTTAAATTTTTCATCTCGTTAAGAGAACACATTGAGGACCTGGTCGCTAACCGGCTGGATATGAGCGTGCGTTTTGGCAACCTGCCGGACAGCAGCCTTGTCGTCAGAAACATCCGCCCGAACCATCGGGTGCTGGTCGCCTCCGGGGAGTATCTTAACGAACGCGGCATCCCCGCCACGTTTGCCGATTTAGCTCAGCACCGGTGCCTGGCGCTTGAGTCTCAGGGCGTGGTGATGAACGAATGGCGCTTTGAAAAAGATGGCGAGGAAAGCGTCGTTTGCGTAGAGCCAGCCATGGTGTGCGACGACGGGGCTTTACTTCGCCAGTGGGCACTCAGCGGAGCTGGCATCGCGGGGAAATCGTGGTGGGACGTCAAAGACGATGTTGAAACCGGAAGGCTCACGGTACTGTTTGCCGACAGCTTCACCGGCTTTAGCCGATACGATCGCAAAGATGTCGGCCTGCAGCTTGTTTACCCCCAGCGCAAACTGCAGCCGCTTCAGGTCACGGCTTTTAGCCAGTTTTTTCTCGACTGGCTAAAAAAGCAGTAAAATTAAATCGCGTCAGGCATCTGCGGTTAATTTCTCGCCAAAATAAGAGATGGCGCGCATTTCGCTGACAACCTCAGGACTACTCTGTGTGCGGTTTTCAATTGAGAGCCTGCCCTATGCCTCTCTCGACGCGAGGATAGTATTGAATTTCGTGAAGGAACAGATGCCTGAACTGGCTGCCTGACAGATAAGGCCGCATCGGTTTTGCGGCCTCCTCTCACCCGGCGATCAAAACGTGTCGACGCAAGGCTGGCCGACCTTATTAATAGCGTTTTTCAACCTGGCTCTGAGTTCAATTAACGCCGCTTCTTTCTCTTCAAGCTGCTGCAGCTTGCGGCGCAGAGAAGCCTGTTTTTGCTCAGCGGTAAAGTTGTCGTCAACCCAGACAGCTAAAACCTCTGCAATTTCGGCTAAGGTAAAGCCCAGCATTTTGGCATGCTTGATCATGTTTAAACGCTGTAAATCGACGGCGGAATAAACTTTGTAGTTATTGCTGCGATTGGGCTGCGGGATATTCTCTAATAGCCCCTGTCGCTCATAGTAACGCACCGTCTCTTTCGACAATCCCGTTTTCGCACACAGTTCACCAATTCGCATCGCGTCGCCCTCACTCTGGAAAAATCACGCTTGACCGTGTACCTAAGTGCACGGTTTATCCTGTGCGGAATACATTAGGGAAACGGGATTAAAGATATGAATTCTTTTGATTATACAGGAAAAACAGCGCTGATTACCGGAGCATCTTCGGGCATAGGCCGTGATTTTGCCAGGCAGCTCGCCGCCCGAGGCGTGGCCTTGATCCTCGTCGCCCGCAGCGAGCCAAAGCTGCAGGCGCTTGCCGCAGAGTTGGTCAGAAAGCACGGCGCCTCCATCACGATTATCGTGCAGGATTTAGTGAAACCGGAAGCCATTCCCCATATTGTGGAACGGCTTGAAACCTTAAGACGCGTCCCAGACATTCTGATTAATTGCGCCGGGTTCGCCACCTACGGGCCATTCGAAAAGCTGTCAATCGACAGGCAGCGTGATGAGATTAACGTAAACTGCATGGCCCCCGTGGAGCTGACTCACGCCCTGTTGCCGGGAATGCTGCAGCAGGGCTCCGGGGTGATTATTAACGTTGCCTCAACGGCCGCGATGCAACCGGATCCCTATATGGCGATTTATGGCGCAACCAAAGCCTTTCTGCTCTCGTTTTCGAACGCGCTGTGGGGAGAATATCGCTCAAAGGGCATCCGCGTCCTGGCGCTTTGCCCCGGCGCAACGGATACGGCCTTTTTTGATGTGGTGAATGCTGAGGAAGCCTCGGTAGGTAAACGAATGCCCGCTCACAAGGTGGTCACCCTGGCGTTGAAGGCCATGGAGAGTAACCGTAGCTACCTGATTACCGGATGCGGTAACTGGCTTCTGGGGCAGCTACACCGGTTCGTGACGCGCAGGCGTCTGGTGCTTATCGTTGAAAAAATATTGCGCCCGCGCTCGGCTTAAGCAAAAACGGCTCTGTTCAGCGCAAGGGAGTTGCGCTGAAATCCTCGCTTATCGCAGACAGATAGATGCCATAGTGCACGAAAAACAGTGATACACTTACCCCACCTGGTTGATCGTCCCGTCTGAACGGTTCATGATGAATGACGGTAACCAAATCTCAAAATGGTCACTCGTTGTTAATCGTAGCCCGTCACGCTAAGCTTAAATAATGACTAAAAATATGAATCCCCCATCAGCACGTGGTCCCCTTGACCACGCTGTCAGAGAGCAAATCGTCGAAGCGGCTTTTGAGCACTTCGGTCACTACGGCTATGAAAAAACCACCGTCGCCGAACTGGCTAAATCTATTGGTTTTTCAAAGTCCTACATCTATAAGTTTTTCGATTCCAAACAGGCTATCGGCGAGGTGATCTGCGCTAACCGCCTGGAGCTGATCATGGCGGCAGTGCTTTCCGCCATCGAGGATGCGCCGTCAGCAAGCGAAAAATTACGCCGCCTTTTCAAAGCGCTCACCGAGGCGGGATGCGAGCTGTTTTTCCACGACCGTAAGCTATACGACATTGCCGCCGTCGCCGCGCAGGAGCAGTGGCCGTCAACCCAAAAATACAGTGAAAGCCTGATGAAGCTGATCGAGAGCATCATTATCGAAGGCAGGCAGGCCGGCGAGTTTGAAAGAAAAACGCCGCTGGATGAGGTCACATTTGCCGTCTACATGGTTATGTGCCCTTACATTAACCCCGTTCAGCTGCAGTACAACCTCGAAATGGCCCCCACGGCAGCCGTGCTACTCTCTTCAATGATTTTAAGAAGCCTGGCCCCCTAATTTGTGACCATTGACAATTTTGGTCACTAGTCAGAGAATGCGGATACCGTCCTGTTACGTCAAAAAGGTTTCCCATGCTCAGGCTCACTTCAGCCCGCGTTGCCGTTTGTCTCCTGCCGTTTGCCCTGGTGGCGTGCGGCGATATTTCCGCGAGTGACGATCCGCGCACAAAGCCACCGCTTGTCAGATCCGCCTCCGTCGAGCTTGCGAACAATAGCGCCCGCGCCTTCACGGGCGTGGTGGTCGCAAGAACGCAAAGCGATTTAGGTTTCAGGGTTCAGGGAAAAATCCTTGAGCGGCTGGTCGATACGGGGCAGACCGTCAAACAGGGCCAGCCCCTGCTGCGCCTGGATCCGGTTGACCTGAAATTACAGGCTCAGGCGCAGCAGCGCGCGGTGGATGCGGCCCAGGCGCGCGCGCGAAAAGCCACCAGCGATGAGGCGCGCTATCGCGGTCTTGTGGCGTCCGGCGCGGTGTCTGCCTCGGAGTAGCCGCCAAAGCTGCTCATTGCATCCACTATCAGCTTTTTACCATGCATCTTTA
>OGYT01000177.1_pt1 | contig 49263 bp, 38 predicted proteins | sample 1576631 | NCBI WGS metagenome assembly OGYT01 (sample SAMEA3541588, study PRJEB24748) | human gut metagenome | biome: human gut; feature: human-associated habitat; material: faeces | place: China | collected 2012
CACATTCTCTGGGCGCTGTTTATCGCGATATCGCCCAGTGCGTGGAGATTTCCAACCAGTACGGTCCGGAGCACCTGATTATTCAGACCCGCAACGCCCGCGAACTGGTCGACGGCATTACCAGCGCCGGTTCGGTATTTCTCGGCGACTGGTCGCCGGAGTCCGCCGGCGATTACGCCTCCGGCACCAACCATGTGCTGCCGACCTACGGCTACACCGCCACCTGCTCCAGCCTCGGCCTGGCGGATTTTCAGAAACGCATGACCGTGCAGGAGCTGTCGCGCGACGGGTTTGCCGCCCTCGCCTCAACGATTGAGATTCTGGCCGCCGCCGAGCGTCTGGACGCCCACAAAAACGCCGTTACGCTGCGCGTCGCAGCCCTTAAGGAGCAAGCATGAGCATCGAAGATTTAGCCCGCGCCAACGTCCGCGCGCTGACGCCGTATCAATCTGCTCGCCGTCTGGGCGGTAAAGGCGACGTCTGGCTGAACGCCAACGAATTCCCGACCGCGGTCGCGTTTCAGCTGACCGAGCAGACGATGAACCGCTATCCGGAACCGCAGCCGAAAGCGGTCATTGAACGCTACGCGCAGTATGCGGGCGTCAAGCCGGAGCAGGTGCTGGTCAGCCGCGGCGCCGATGAAGGCATTGAACTGCTGATCCGCGCCTTCTGCGAGCCGGGCCAGGACGCGGTGCTCTACTGCCCGCCGACCTACGGCATGTACAGCGTCAGCGCCGAAACCATCGGCGTGACCTGCCGTACGGTGCCCACCCTCGCCGACTGGCAGCTGGATCTGCCGGGCATCGCGGCCAATCTTGACGGCGTGAAAGTGGTGTTCGTCTGCAGCCCGAATAACCCGACCGGGCAGATTATCAACCCGAAAGATTTTCGCACCCTGCTGGAGATGGCGCGCGGTAAAGCCATCGTGGTCGCGGATGAAGCCTATATTGAGTTCTGCCCGCAGGCCACGCTGGCAACCTGGCTCAACGAGTATCCGCACCTGGTGATTCTGCGTACCCTCTCCAAGGCCTTCGCCCTGGCCGGACTGCGCTGCGGCTTTACCCTCGCCAACGCCGAGGTGATTAACGTGCTGATGAAGGTTATCGCACCTTATCCGCTCTCGACGCCGGTCGCCGACATCGCCGCCCAGGCGCTCAGCGCGGAAGGCATTGCCGCCATGCGGGCGCGCGTGGCGCAGATCCTCGGCGAACGCGATTATCTGGTCAGCCAGCTGCGCAGCATTGCCTGCGTTGAAGAGGTGTTCGATTCCGAGAGCAACTACGTTCTGGCGCGGATCACCGCCTCCAGCGCGGTATTTAAATCTTTGTGGGATCAGGGCATTATCTTACGTGACCAGAATAAACAACCTTCATTAAGCGGCTGTTTGCGTATCACTATCGGTACCCGTGCAGAGAGCCAGCGCGTCATTGACGCTTTGACTGCGGAGAATGTATGACCCAGAAGTTTCTCTTTATTGACCGTGACGGTACGCTGATTTCCGAGCCACCGGTTGATTTTCAGGTAGACCGCTTCGATAAGCTGGCGTTTGAGCCGCAGGTGATCCCGGCCCTGCTGAAGCTGCAGCAGGAAGGGTACAGGCTGGTAATGATCACCAATCAGGACGGGCTGGGAACCGCCAGCCTGCCGCAGGACGAGTTCGACGGCCCGCACAACCTGATGATGCAGATTTTCGCCTCGCAGGGCGTCAACTTTGACGAGGTGCTGATTTGTCCGCATCTCCCGGCGGATAACTGCGACTGCCGCAAGCCGAAAACCAAACTGGTGCTGCCGTGGCTGGAGCAAGGGGTGATGGACACCGCCAACAGCTACGTGATTGGCGACCGCGCGACCGATATCCAGCTGGCGGATAACATGGGCATTACCGGCCTGCGCTATGACCGCGAAAAGCTGGACTGGCCGACCATTTGCGAACAGCTAACCCGCCGCGACCGCTACGCCCACGTTGAGCGCACCACCAAAGAGACCCAGGTGGATGTGAAAGTGTGGCTGGACCGCGAAGGCGGCAGCAAAATCTCCACCGGCGTCGGCTTCTTCGATCATATGCTTGACCAAATCGCCACCCACGGCGGCTTCCGCCTGGAGATTAACGTCGGCGGCGATCTTTATATCGACGATCACCACACCGTGGAAGATACCGGGCTCGCGCTGGGCGAAGCGCTGAAGCTGGCCCTCGGCGACAAACGCGGTATTGGCCGTTTCGGCTTTGTGCTGCCGATGGACGAATGCCTGGCCCGCTGCGCGCTGGATATCTCCGGCCGTCCGCACCTCGAATACAAAGCCGACTTTACCTATCAGCGCGTTGGCGATCTGAGCACCGAGATGGTGGAACACTTCTTCCGCTCGCTCTCCTATACCATGGCGGTCACTCTGCACCTGAAAACCAAGGGCAAAAACGACCACCACCGCGTAGAGAGCCTGTTTAAGGCCTTCGGCCGCACGCTACGCCAGGCGATTCGCGTCCAGGGCGACACGCTGCCGTCTTCGAAAGGGGTACTCTGATGAACGTGGTGATCCTCGATACCGGCTGCGCCAACCTCAATTCGGTGAAATCCGCGGTGAGCCGCCACGGCTACGAGCCGCAGGTCAGCCGCGACCCGGATGTGGTGCTGCGCGCCGATAAACTGTTTCTGCCGGGAGTGGGCACGGCTCAGGCGGCGATGGACCAGCTGCGCGAGCGCGATTTGATCGAGCTGATTAAAGCCTGTACCCAGCCGGTGCTGGGCATTTGCCTCGGCATGCAGCTGCTGGGAAAACGCAGCGAGGAGAATAACGGCGTTGACCTGCTGGGCATTATCGACCAGGAGGTGCCGAAAATGACCGACCACGGCCTGCCGCTGCCGCATATGGGCTGGAACCGGGTATACGCCAAAGCGGGCGATCGTCTGTTTCGCGGCATTGAAGACGGGGCGTATTTTTACTTCGTCCACAGCTACGCGATGCCGGTCAACGTCAATACCATCGCCCAGTGCAGCTACGGCGAGGCCTTCACCGCGGCGGTGCAGAAAGATAACTTCTTTGGCGTCCAGTTCCACCCTGAACGCTCCGGCAGCGCCGGGGCGCAGCTGCTGAAAAACTTCCTGGAGATGTGATGATCATTCCTGCTTTAGATTTAATTGACGGCACGGTCGTCCGTCTCCATCAGGGCGATTACGGTCAGCAGCGCGACTACGGTAACGACCCGCTGCCGCGCCTGCAATCCTATGCCGCCCAGGGGGCCGAAGTGCTGCACCTGGTCGACCTGACCGGGGCGAAAGATCCGGCGAAGCGCCAGATCCCGCTGCTGAAAAGTCTGGTTGCCGGCGTGAACGTCCCGGTGCAGGTTGGCGGCGGCGTGCGGACGGAAGAAGACGTGGCCGCCCTGCTTGATGCAGGCGTGGCGCGCGTGGTGGTGGGTTCGACGGCGGTGAAGTCGCCGGAAGTGGTGAAAGGCTGGTTTACGCGTTTTGGCCCGCAGCATCTGGTGCTGGCGCTTGACGTGCGGATTGACGCGGAAGGCAGCAAGCAGGTGGCGGTCAGCGGCTGGCAGGAGAACTCCGGCGTAACCCTGGAGGAGCTGGTGGAGAGCTATCAGTCCGTCGGCCTGCAGCACGTGCTGTGTACCGATATTTCCCGCGACGGGACGCTGGCCGGGTCTAACGTCTCGCTGTATGAAGAAGTCTGCGCCCGCTATCCGCAGGTCGCGTTTCAGTCTTCCGGCGGCATTGGCGATCTGCATGATATCGCCGCGCTGCGCGGAACCGGAGTGCGCGGGGTAATTGTCGGCCGGGCGCTGCTGGAAGGTAAATTTAACGTAACGGAGGCCATTCAATGCTGGCAAAACGGATAATCCCCTGTCTCGACGTTCGCGACGGCCAGGTAGTGAAAGGCGTGCAGTTCCGTAATCACGAAATCATCGGTGATATCGTCCCGCTGGCAAAACGCTATGCCGACGAAGGCGCGGATGAGCTGGTGTTCTACGATATCACCGCCTCCAGCGACGGCCGCGTGGTGGACAAAAGCTGGGTGTCGCGGGTCGCGGAAGTGATCGACATTCCGTTCTGCGTCGCCGGCGGCATTAAGTCGCTGGACGATGCGGCGCAAATTCTCTCCTTCGGCGCGGATAAAATCTCCATCAACTCCCCTGCCCTGGCGGATCCGACGCTGATTACCCGTCTGGCCGACCGTTTCGGCGTGCAGTGTATTGTGGTGGGCATCGATACCTGGTTTGACGCCGCGAGCGGTAAGTATCACGTCAACCAGTATACCGGCGATGAGAGCCGGACGCGGGTGACGCAGTGGGAAACCCTGGACTGGGTGCAGGAAGTGCAAAAGCGCGGGGCCGGCGAAATCGTCCTCAATATGATGAACCAGGACGGCGTGCGTAACGGCTACGATCTGGCGCAGTTAAGCAAGGTCCGCGCCGTGTGCCACGTGCCGCTGATTGCATCCGGCGGCGCGGGCACCATGGAGCACTTCCTGGAAGCCTTCCGCGACGCTAACGTCGACGGCGCGCTGGCCGCCTCGGTGTTCCACAAGCAAATTATTAATATTGGTGAACTGAAAACGTACCTGGCAGCACAGGGCGTGGAGATTAGGGTATGTTAAGTGAACAGCTGGATTGGCAAAAAACCGACGGTCTGATGCCGGTCATCGTGCAGCACGCCGTTTCTGGTGAAGTGCTGATGCTGGGCTATATGAATCAGGATGCGCTGGCGAAAACCGAAGAGACCGGCAAGGTGACCTTTTATTCGCGGACCAAACAGCGTCTGTGGACCAAGGGGGAAACGTCGGGCAATTTCCTCAACGTGGTGAGCATCACCCCGGATTGCGATAACGATACCCTGCTGGCGCTGGTTAATCCGATTGGCCCAACCTGCCATAAAGGCACCTCAAGCTGCTTTGGCGAAACCGGCCATCAGTGGCTGTTCTTATATCAGCTGGAGCAGCTGCTGGCGGAACGCAAACACGCCGATCCGGAAAGCTCCTATACCGCGAAGCTGTACGCCAGCGGCACCAAACGTATTGCGCAGAAAGTGGGGGAAGAAGGCGTGGAGACCGCGCTGGCCGCGACGGTGCATGACCAGTTCGAACTGAAGAATGAAGCGTCGGATTTGATGTATCACCTGCTGGTGCTGCTGCAGGATCAGGGGCTGAATTTAACGGATGTGGTGGAAAACCTGCGGAGCAGGCATAAGTAAGTGATCAAAGGGAGGCGGCATGACGCCTCCCTTGCAATATCAACATCGCCAGCGCGCTGGTTGATATCACCGGTTTATCATCGTCATGACTTTTTTCGGGCGGTTATTTCTTTAACTAGCCTCAATGGTTTCGTCATTTTCCATGACAAAGATGAAACCAAATCTGTATAGCGCTGAGTCAGCTCATGGTACGCATTTTCAATGCTGAGCAATTTCTGTTGTTGAGTTTGATATTCTTCTTCTAAACGCGTATTCCGCTGTTCAAGCTCGTGGATAATGGTGGTTTTATCGCTAACCTGCGCCTTCAGAACATCAATTTCACTTCGCTGAGATACCGTCGACTGTTTAAGAGAAGTCATTTCTTCCTGCAGCGTTGAGTTCATCATTTGTGCATGTTCAAGCTCGCGTAACGCTCTGTCTTTCAGAGAAAAAATATACTCTTCCGCTGACTGATTAACGATCCGGCCATACGCAGCTTTGATAAAGTCATCATAAAAGTCATCACGATCGATTTCTAAAGATAAGATGAACGACTTTACTTCATTAAACAACGGGTTAAACGTACCGCCAGAAATCGTATTGAGATGCCACTCAAGAAAAACAACGGCGTAATTATTAAAATCACGACTTCTGGACGCCAGTAAATCACGATCTTGCATAAACAAACGTAGCGAAGTTAATGCCTGCAGCGCGCAGTGCCACGAATTTTCTCTGGTGGAGGAAAGCGACTCAGCGCGATGGATAGTATGAGAGATTAAGATCTCATCAACCAGAGAGATGCGATTTGCTAACAGCATGAAACAACTCACAAAGTACAGGTCGTTTGTGGTTCTCAGCGGTTGAAACTCCAGGCCCATTGCCAGGATAGCCTCGCGTCTGAAAAGCTTATCCCATGGCCACCATATAAAGGCTCTGAAAAAATCGTCAGCAATTTCCCGTGAAGAGAAGACCTCTTTTTCAGGCAGTAAATCCTCACGCGCCGACAAAGGCATGGGAGAACGGGTATTGGTTTGCAAATCGACTGACTGGCACCGGCAGATAACAACATCCGTTTGCAGGGCCGTAGCCCGGTCGGACATTCTCTTTAACATCTCTTTATCGGCGTAATCGTCATCGTCGAGGAAAATGATGTATTCTCCGGTCGTTACTCGTAAGCCAATATTTCGCGATTCGCCGCCACCAACGTTGCTCGGGTTGGTGATAACCCGGACTCGCGAATCTTCACTGGCTATTTTAGTGACAATATCCAGAGTATTATCCGTTGAGCTATCGTTAACAAGGATAATCTCAATCTCTTTTAAAGACTGGGCTAACACCGTAGTAAGCGTCTCAGCAATATACTCCGCGGCGTTATGGACAGGGATAATAACGGATACAATAACGTTACTTGATTCATCAGACATTCAATCACCTTCAAAATAAGAGGCACGCAATCATTAAACTCATCATGCGTTTGCTGAGCAGTTACATAGCTTAAAATGCAACCGCTTCGGAGGTGTTTGATTTACATGAAGCTGTAATCTCTTGCGTTACATCATCCCTGAACCACATCATGATAAGTCTTTAAGGTCTTGCTAATGATCATACCGCTAGAAAACTTATCCTGAACGCGTTGCCGTCCTTTGATACCCATCTCTACTCGTGCTTTGGGATTGGCTAACAAGAATTCAAGCTTATCGGCCAGCTCCTGCGGAGAGTTACTTTTCACGATAATGCCGTTATCGTTATTAATGATCAGGCTATCGCAGCCGCCAACATCGTAGGCAATGCAGGCCCGGCCAACCGAGGAAGCCTCAAGCAGAATACGCGGCACGCCTTCGGAATAGATCGAAGGTAATGCCACAATGTTCGACTCCTCGATCAAGTCGCAAACGTTAGAGCTGTGACCCAACCAGTTAATCAGGCCTTCTTTATGCCATTGCTGGATCACCGCAAGGGATATAGCATCCTTATCGTTTTCAACGAGTATCCCGGCGACGTTTAGCGTAAAATGAATATTTCTTGCTTCGAGGATTTTCTTGGCTTCAATTAAATCCCCGAGCCCTTTACTCCAGAGCATTCTGCTGGCAAACAGCACAACCGGAACGTCACGCTCCTGCTCCAGAGAATATTTATAGATCTCCGGATTGATACCCGCGCCATCGATGACAATAGTCTGCTGATAGTCAATCCCGACAAAACCCGCCAGTTTTTTACGATCTTTATCGTGCTCAAACATAAATATACTGCGCTTATTACTGGCAATATATTTGTAGGCCATGATGGTGATATTGCGCAATAGCTTAAGCAAACCCGTATCACCTGAAAATACACGGCCCAGACCGACAAAACTCACGATGACGGGACGGTTGTTTGTCCTGGACAGGAGCCCACCGATCAGACAGGGTTTAATAGTGATACAGTGTAAAAGATCGGGATTAATTTCTTTAATGAGCTTTCGGGAGGCAAAAAAGGCCCGAAAGAAAGTTAATGCATTAAATGATTGAGCATCAAGTGGAACATTATGACACTTAAAACCGAATGTTTTAAATTTATTCAGCACTTTACCGTCGACAAAATGACTGATGATGTGAATCTCATAACCAGCATATCGGGCGGCGATCGCACGATCAATCCAGTGCAAATCAAAATACCAATCCGAGTTTATGAAATAACACAGTTTTTTCATTGCTATATCCACTTAATGATTCTTACCGCTGATTCCTTTTACACCATGGATAATTCCACGACGCAAGTATTTAAAATATAACAATTTATTGCGTTGCCATGGCAATATTGATACATATTTAATCAACCGTAAAAGGATTGAGAGACGGCTAAAAATGGCAACTCGCGGAAAAATTCTCTTCGCCAAAATAAGATTTCGACAAAGATAATAAACCTTCCATTCGGGAACAATACATTTCCCCTGGATACTCACATCATGGGTAAAGATGACCTCGGGAGAATAGCGAATAGCTTCGCCATCTAATGTCAGCTGATAGCCAAAATAGAGATCGTCAAAATATAAAAATAACTCGTCGTGAATACTGTGGAGACGCTTTTGCAGCACACCTCGTTGAATAATCATACCGACAAAGGAAACCGTCTGTACCGCACACGCCCGGGAAACCGACGGAAGAAACTCCGCAGGATTTCTGATGTAGCGTAATGTGTCCATAAACGACGACGGAACTTTGGCAAAAGGCATGTTCATCGGACAGGGTTGCCCCTGAAGATCCTTGACCAAAGCGGTGAACACCCGACAGTTAGCCTTTTCTAGCTGGGCAAATTTTTCCAGCGCATCGCTCTCGGGCCAGGCGTCATCATCGTAAAAGAAAACCCAGTCGCTATCGACGTTGTCGCATAAATATTGACTCCCGGCCTTAAAGCCACCCGCGCCACCGCTGTTGGATGGCAGATTAAGGACAATCACTCGCGGGTCGCTAAGGGTGGCTAACCAGGCCTGGGTTCCATCCGTGGACCCGTTATTGACAACAACAATCGCGGTAAAATTTAATTTCACCGTGTTGGCAATAGTCAGCTTTAACTTCTCTAAACGATTATACGTGACTATTAATGCGGAGCAATTCATCGCACAGAAACCGTAAATACTGGCATAGACTCATTACTGCTAAGGGAGGACAAGTACTTATCGGCTGTATTTAATGCTTCAGCGATAGTGACATCCATATCCAGATATCGATAGGTTCCAAGGCGGCCAACAAACGTCATATTCTTTTCATTTTCCGCGAGGGACAAATATTTATCGAGTAAAGCCATCTCTCCCATCTGACGAATCGGATAATAAGGGATATCCTTTTCACCACATTCGCGGCTGTATTCCTTGTAACAGACCGATCCCTCATGGGATTCCCAGGGCGAAAAGTACTTATGTTCAGTGATACGGGTATAAGGAACATCCAGCGAGCAGTAATTCATTACCGCGCAGCCCTGATAATCGCCCTGCCAGGTGAATTTTTCAAAATCCAGAGTACGATAGCCCAGTCGACCATATTGATAGGAATAAAAAGCATCCAGCGGCCCGCTATAGAACACGTGATCGTACTGTTCTCTCTCTTCAGCGTTAAACGATTGCTGAAGTTCGATGGTAATGTTTTCATGATTGGCGATTGACTCAATCATTTTCGTATAACCCAGTTTCGGCATGCCCTGAAATCTGTGGTTAAAGTAATTATCATCGTAGTTAAAACGAACCGGCAGACGCTTAAGAATCGACGCAGGAAGCTGCGAAGGCTCCATCCCCCACTGCTTGATAGTATAGCCCTTGAAGAACGCCTCATAGAGCTCTTTGCCGATAAAACGCAGAGCCTGTTCTTCAAAGGTCTTCGGTTCCAGGATCGAACTGTCCCCTTTTTCGGCAATAAGCGCCCGGGCCTCATCTGGCGAACAGGTCTTCGCAAAAAACTGGTTGATGGTATGCAGGTTGATCGGCAGAGAGAACACCTGGCCATTAACCGTTGCTTTGACACGGTTCACATACGGCATCATTTCAGCGTGCTGAGTCACATAGTTCCACACTGTTTCATTATCGGTGTGAAAGATATGCGGGCCATAAACGTGAACCATAACGTCAGTTTGCGGATCGCGCGCATCATAGGAGTTACCGCCTATGTGGTCACGCTGGTCAATAATTCTGATGTGATGACCTTGTTCAGCGAGCTGGCGTGCGATAACCACACCGGAAAAACCCGCTCCGACGATGAGAATATTTTTACTGTTCATAATATAACTCCAGCAGCCTTAACCAAGAATTGAGCGTCTAACTTTATAGTAGTATTTTGTTATCGTGTTTCGCCTCGGTGAACCGACAGGAGCATATTTATTAAGGAAAGGCATCAACGCTTTTTTGATCTTAGTCTGAAGCAGAACTGGCGTTTGCCCTGCAGTTTGCGCAGGACTTGATGAATTTACCGGAGATAACTGACGGAAATAGGTCTCTTTTTCCCATGGCGTATTGATGACGTTTTCCAGGAAATCGTCATAAAAGTCAACCTTGTCCGTATTCCACGGTTTATTCTCCCCGGCATAGTGAATCATATTCGGGTTCTTTCTGGCTTTTAAAAAGCGCATATATGTTGCGAACTGGAGATTGGGGAAAAAGTCATCCGTATTGCCATTACCGTGATAGACATTCCACTCCAGCGGTAAAAACTCAACCCGGCCATAGAAGACTTTGTTCATGATGTCCTGGTCGAGGAACCAGTACTTCTTCTCTTTGAGCGTCTTAATCAGCGATGAGAAGGTATCTTCCTGCACCATCTGGGCAACGTTAAAAACGATAATTCCCGCCTGGAAATACTCATCCGGATTGGTCATTTTAAGCGTTTTTTGCAGATACTCGCCGGCGGGCATCACGCCATCTGCCGACTCCGACATCGCACCAAACTTGACGAAGCCTTCCATCACGATATCTTTAACGGCGGCAACAAGGTTTGTGCCGAGGTCGACATTAAGCAAAGTCGCAAGATCGGCCTTCACCACAGTATCGGAATCGATAAAAATGACCTTCTCATATTCACGGAAAAGCTGCGGAATAAACAAGCGAGCATAGGTTGATGCGCTAAAGTGCGCGCGGGTATGTACGCCATTCAATTCAGTAAAGGCATTCACATCAAAAAATCGAAGTGAAAAGTTTGTATGGGCCGAGACCAGTTTTAGTAAGCGCTGCTTGTTAAGGTTACTCACCTTATTTTCCAGCACAACAATATCATAATGGGTGTTTTTATCAGAATGACGAACAATGGAGTTGATTAAGGCTCCACCGCTGATGGCATAGTTGTCATCAAAACTGATGACTATCGGCGCAGCGTGAGGAAAAACCGGTTCCAGCTTGCCGTTGAATGTCTCATTCGTCACGAAAGTGCGCTGAAGTTCTTTAACTTTCAGGGCCCGGTCTTGCTGCTGCTTAATAATATAAATGTTAAAAAGACGCTCAGCAATATGTCCAATAACACGCTTTTCTTGCGCGTTATAATTATTCATAGAGATGCGGCTTTCAAGATTAGTCAAAATCGCGAAGAGCCATTCTGAATAATCCACGAACATATCTTTGTGCATCACAAACATGTTCGTGTAATAGCCATCTGTGGCATTGTTAAACTGCTGAATAGCCGCTTTATAATCCGGATAAAGCTCTTCGACAACCTCCAGGGCAGCCAGATAGTCCTTTATATGTAAAAACTCACCTTTCTCATAATGATCGAGGTTATTTTTACTGCCGGCAGAGGTCACAGACCACTTCTTTGGTAACAGCAGGTCAAACCCTGAAATACAATCCTGGATTGCCGTGTCGGTTAAACCAAACTGCTTTTCATACTCTGCATCAATAACGGGTGAATTAACGACGCCCCAATTATCTTCCGGAAAGCTCTGCTCTGAGGAAAAGTTCAGATGTCGGCGATAATGCATAAAGCCGACATAATCAGAAAGAGATTCATTTTTCCAAACCCAATAATGTGCTGTTAACTCACAGTAAAAAGGGTTTTTAAACGAAATATTATCACCTGTATCATCGCCAATACAGCCGATATCATTATAGGAGTTGGCTTTACCTACATGCAATGGTTTGATAATCGATGCATTAAGGAATGCGCTCGGCTTATGATGACAGGTATAGATCTTAATACTATTCATTTAATTACCAGATTTAGGCCATTGCTTGTTTATAAAGTTCGATGATTCTTTCAGCAGAACCGATTTCCCGCAGACGGTGATTTTCGATCCAGACAACCCGATCGCATATCTTTTCCACATCACTCATGTTGTGGCTAACAAACAATATTGTCACGCCACGATTTTTGAACTCTTTAATCGTCTTGATACATTTGGCCTGAAAAGAAATATCGCCGACGGCAAGCACTTCATCGATAATCAAAATATCAGGCTCAACTTGACTGATAACAGAAAAACCAAGCTTCGCTAGCATACCGCTAGAATAGACGCGGATCGGCTCATCGATAAATTCTCCTAATTCGGAAAATTCAATGATGCGCTCCATTCGCTGCTGCACCTCTTTACGGCGTAACCCAAGAAGTGTGGCATTAAGAAAAATGTTCTCGCGCCCCGTCAATTCTGGATGAAAGCCGCCGCCCAGCTCAAGCATTGAAGCGACTCGCCCACGCGTGGTAACCGATCCTTTTGTGGGTTTTATCACGCCGGCAACCAGCCCCAAAGATGTGCTTTTACCTGCGCCATTTCGCCCGATGAGCGCAACGGCCTCTCCTTTACCGACCGTAAAAGAAACATCCTGAATAGCAAGATATTTGCGGCCCTTCAGTAATTGAAATGCTCTTTTGGGATGAAATATTAAATCTTTAATACCTGAGCCAATATGATGGTAAAGTGGATACTCTTTTGTCACATTATTAAAATCAATTACTGGTTCCATCACAAGATCTCTGCAAAGCGATATTTTAATTTATTAAAAATACTCAGACCGATAACCGTCAGCACTATACCCGTCAAATATAATACTGAAATATGCTCATAGTTTAAAACCCCATCCATAAATAAGTTGCGCCAGCTTAAAATCATACTTGCCAGAGGGTTATAGTCAATAACCCAGCTATATTTTGCCGGAATCATATCGGATGCGTATAAAATGGGCGTACAGTAGAACATTAACATAATACCGAGAGTCACAAATCTTTCCAGATCTCTAAAAAATAGATTCAACGTTGAAAAGATTATGGATATGCCAAAGGTGAATATCACCTGCCCGATAGCAATGAGCGGTATTCCCCACAGCCACGAAAGCGAAGGACGCATACCGTATACAAAAAGAAAAGCGACGATGACAGGAATGGTACACAAGAAGTGTAACCCTTCCATCATGACATTACTGAGCGGGATAACTGAGCGCGGAAATACAGTTTTTTTAATAATTTGCGCATTAGCAATAAATGAAAAAAGTGAATTTGTTGCTGAGCTTGCAAACCACTGCCAGGGAAACAGCCCCGTTATTAGAAAAAGGGTATAATTAGGTATCTGAACACGCATGATCAGTTTGAAAATAAAATAGTAGATCATCGCAAAAAGCAAAGGATTGGCAATTGACCATAAATAACCAAACACGCTACTTTTATACCGTACCTTTAGATCTTTATTAGTGATAACAACAAGCAGGTCAAATAAATACCCTAGATTATACTTCATTTTTATACTCATAAATTATTCTACGAAATTTTAAGCATTTTGTTATGCACTTTAGATTTCGCGTTGTAGCTGACTAAACCCCCGTCAGCTGCGATAGCTCTAACGCCCGAACTTATAGATTGCCGGTAGATACCGTGACTTGAGCATACGAGCTGAAAACCTAAGCACATAGATTAAAGCAAGATTTTCCCGAGTTTTGTCTCCGCTTTAATGCATTGGCAGCAGCCGACCATTGTAGATCTTGCATACCGAACTGGGACAAGTGAGATGCTGACCTGGAGATGACCAGTTAATGTGCTGTTTCATGGCAAACAGTAAAAACTGCTATTTTACAGTCAGATACCCCCTCCCCTTAATGTTACGAGATAGCTTTAAATCACGCTACCGCCCTTGGCTGTCGCAACCAAACTGCGTAATGATTCATCTATCTTGTCTGTCAACATCTCCAGCGCCGGTTATCACAACCACAGCTCACTGGCTCAACGCCGTCCTGAGGTTAAACAGCGGCTGTCGAAAAAGTGGCCGCCCGTGACACCGGGTGTTGCTCGCTTGAAAACGATAAAGATTCAAGCAGGGGCACACTCTCGCTGTTTGCTTTCGCCTCATCCATCAGGAATTTCTCAATTCGCTCTTCCGACAAGCCTGTTTTTCATGCGTCACAGGGCTCTGTCTCCGTTATCTACCCATTCATCTTCTGATGAATCAGCGCAAACTGTGCTCCAATATTGATTGAAATGACGCCAACAATCAGTTTAGTGTCATATTTAATGCTGCGCACAGGATAGCTGATTAAGCTGACAACACAATGGTCATGTAAATGAGCAGCAGCATTATAGCGCTGGTCTATAGGAATAAAAATGAAAATACGTTGCCAATCAATTCATATTGCAAATGATTCAGGGGGTAAACATAATTTAAACAAAATACAGCAATGAAAATAAGCGTTTGATTTAAAAAGGAAAACCTTAAAAAGCCGCCTTCAATGTGAAATAATTGTAAACTCAAACATAAAATCAATTTTAATCTGCGTTAATTCTCCGGGGCATAAACCGTTCAGGCAGAACAGGGAATCCTGAGTACGCGATCAAACCATACGCAATCATTATCTTGCTAATCATAAAGCACGGATAATGAATTTCATTGAAACTACAGAACGCCAGTACATTCTCGATACTATCCGGACGCCAGCGCTTCCCCAGCGAACACATGAACATAATCAGCAACGGTAAAGCAGGTGATCCACGCGGCAAGCCAGTGTAAAATCAACGAATAGATAGCGGGACACAGTCACCCCAGAGGATGAATATGAAATTTTTAGTAACTGGAGCCGCAGGATTCATCGGCTTTCATACCTGCAAGCGCCTTCTGGAGGCGGGTCATGAGGTTGTCGGCCTCGACAACATGAACGACTATTATGACGTCAATCTTAAGCAGGCCCGTCTGGATTTACTGCAATCTCCACTGTTCAGTTTTCACAAAATCGATCTCGCGGATCGTGAAGGTATTGCCCGGCTTTTTGCTAACGAGAAATTTAACCGAGTGATCCATCTCGCCGCGCAGGCAGGAGTTCGCTACTCCCTGGAAAACCCGTTCGCTTATGCTGACGCTAACCTGATTGGTTATCTGAACATTCTTGAAGGCTGCAGACACAACGACGTTGAGCATTTGCTCTATGCCTCATCCAGTTCGGTCTATGGCCTGAACCGTAAAATGCCGTTCTCTACGGAGGATTCAGTTGATCATCCGGTTTCGCTGTATGCCGCCACCAAGAAAGCGAATGAACTGATGGCGCATACCTACTCGCATCTTTATGGCATTCCAACCACCGGACTGAGATTCTTCACCGTCTACGGCCCGTGGGGCCGTCCGGATATGGCGTTGTTCAAGTTTACGAAAGCCATGCTGGAAGGTAAGAGTATTGATGTCTACAACTACGGCAAGATGAAGCGCGACTTCACCTACATTGACGATATCGTTGAGGCGGTTGTAAGGATGCAGGACATTATCCCGCAGCCTAATCCGGAATGGACCGTTGAAACGGGTTCACCAGCGGATAGCTCGGCGCCATACCGGGTGTATAACATCGGGAATAGCTCACCGGTTGAGCTCATGGATTACATCACTGCTCTGGAAGAGGCTCTGGGGATGGTGGCGGAGAAAAATATGATGCCGATACAGCCCGGCGATGTGCTGGAAACCAGCGCAGATACCAGGCCGCTGTATGATGCGGTGGGATTCAGGCCACAAACGACGGTTAGCCAGGGGGTGAAGAACTTCGTTGACTGGTATAAAGCCTATTACAAGGCGTAGTCATATCAGGTATTGTGGATTTAGCCGCAGCAGAACGCTACTGCGGCTTTTTTATATCGGAAATGATCATTGGATAAACTTATCCATCCCTGCTGCGAGTTGAGATACGTAATTTATTCATGGCCTGCCGCTGAAACCACACAATACCTAAACGCAGATTTAACACGAAGCAAACAAAACCTTCAACAAACTCTCATCTAAGCCACTTCCATTACCCTCACCGAAGAGCATTACCTTATAAAGCAAACAATCCCCAGCTTATCAGTCTGCCAGCAAAGTCGGCCACAGCGCTATTGTTCAACGTAACGGTAATGAAAAAGTTTTTTCCACTTTTCTCAAAAAAAACCACAAACACCATATAGGAATTTTCTTAAATTCAGGCTATGTTAAGCAGGCAAAGGCATGCTTTTGCAGAGATAGTAGTTCGCAGGCAAATGGATTTATAACATTCCTTTCATTCTGGTACGCATTATGGCAAACATAATTTTCTTAGCAGTTGCTGCCATCCTGTTGATTGTTTCAGTCTATTTTCTGATTTCTTATATCAAAGATCAGAAAAAGACCAAGCTGACTTTTAACAAACGAAAGTGGTGAAAAGAAAACTTAATATAATTATAATACAGGCATAGGAAATAATAATATAACAATAAAACACTGCCAGCGGTGGGGATACGCATAGTCTTTACAGCTGGCATTGGATATCTTTTAAAATAAAAATGTCATATTAAACTGATACTATTCCCTTAGCATCAGCACGCTATTTTCATGGCCATGAATGGCTTGCCTTTGCTATGCCTGCGCCCTTCCCTTGAAAGATCCCGCCCCTCCCCGTGTAAATATCAATTAGCGCCTCACCGCAAAGCTGTACGCCTGAGAACCCGGGATCCAGAAACAACAAAAGCCTGCAAGCAGGCTCTGTTTTACCTTCCGGCGCTTATCTCCAGCGTCTACATCACAGTGACGGTAGCTCTTCACAAGGTGAATTTAACATATCCGACCTCAATGGTTGGGACAAGATGATCGATTGAAGAATTTAAGCGAGGTCACGTTTTTTAGGGAGTTGGGCCGGAGAAGAGGAGCAATACGATTCGTCAGGCGAATAGCTGAGCCCTTCAGGAGAGAGGAAAATTCTGGCCGACAGCGCATCTCCCGGCCAGAGGGGGGATTTAGTCACTACCGAACAAATCGCGGGTATACACTTTGTCAGCGACATCCGACAGCTCTTCAGCCATTCGGTTTGAGACAATCACGTCAGCTTCTTGTTTGAACGCGTCGAAATCGCGAACCACGCGGGAATTGAAGAACTCATTTTCCTGCATAACCGGTTCGTAGATAATGACCGGGATACCTTTGGCCTTGATACGCTTCATGATGCCCTGAATTGAGGAAGCGCGGAAGTTATCGGAGCCACTCTTCATGATCAGGCGATAGATACCAACGACTTTAGGCTTGCGCGCCAGGATAGAGTCAGCGATAAAATCTTTACGCGTGCGGTTAGCATCGACGATGGCACCGATGATGTTATTCGGCACAGATTCGTAGTTTGCCAGCAGCTGCTTGGTATCTTTCGGCAGGCAGTAGCCGCCATAGCCAAAGGATGGATTGTTATAGTGATTACCGATTCGCGGATCGAGACACACGCCTTCGATGATCTGTTTACTGTTCAGACCCTGGCTTTCAGCATAGCTGTCCAGTTCATTAAAGTAGGCTACGCGCAGCGCCAGGTAGGTATTGGCGAATAACTTAATCGCCTCAGCTTCGGTAGAGTCAGTAAACAGCGTCGGGATATCCTGCTTAATCGCACCTTCTTTCAGCAGATTAGCAAAACGCTCCGCGCGTTCTGAACGTTCGCCAATGACGATACGAGACGGGTGCAGGTTGTCGTAAAGCGCGCGGCCTTCACGCAGAAACTCAGGAGAGAAAATGACGTTATCAATGCCCAGGCGCTCTTTAATATCACGCGTAAAGCCAACGGGAATGGTGGATTTAATAATCATTACCGCATCTGGGTTAATCTCGGTAACATCACGAATAACGGCTTCAACGGTCGAAGTATTGAAATAGTTCGTTTTCGGATCGTAGTCAGTCGGCGTAGCGATAATGACATAATCTGCATCACGATAGGCATCATGCTTGTCAGTTGTCGCGCGAAAATTCAACGGTTTTTCCGCCAGATATTCCTGGATCTCCTTATCGACAATCGGAGAAATCTTTTGGTTAATCATATCAACTTTGGATTGAATGATATCCAGCGCCACCACTTCGTGGTTTTGCGCAATCAGGATGCCATTCGATAAACCAACATAACCGGTACCGGAAATAGTAATTTTCATTCGATCACACTTTAATCAGTTAACTGGACGGCGGCGGATGGCCGCAAATTAAGCAAAACTGTTGATGTTTCTACTCTCAGGAACAATGTAAGTCAAGCAAGACACCAAAGGTCTCTGAAATACTGTATAGGCCTATAAAGGGCCTATACAGTAAATGAAGCTATATTTTATGCTTATTTATATACTTCAGCTGTCTTTAAGGTATGAGCCTGCAAATCCTTATCAGATAAAGAGAGCGTACAGTCTGCAATCTCCGGCCACTGGATATTAATCTCCGGATCGTTCCAGATAATGCTCCGCTCAGACTGCGGCGCATAATAGTTCGTAGCCTTGTACACAAACTGAACCGTTTCGCTCAACGCCATGAAGCCATGGGCAAACCCTTCCGGAATCCACAGCTGACGCTTGTTTTCCGCGCTCAGTACCGCACCCACCCATTTACCAAACGTTGGCGATGAACGGCGGATATCGACCGCCACATCAAACACCTCACCTTCAATGCAGCGAACCAGTTTGCCCTGGGCATGCGGGTCAAGCTGATAGTGCAGTCCGCGCAGCACGCCTTTCTGCGACTGAGAGTGGTTATCCTGAACAAACTCCACTTTCCGCCCTACTGCTTCATCAAATACTTTACTGCTGAAGCTCTCAAAGAAAAAACCGCGCGCATCGCCGAAAACACGAGGCTCAAAAATCAGCACTTCAGGGATATCTGTCTTAATAATATTCATAATATTTCTGCCCGTTTACTTGCCCAGAACTTCTGTTACCACGCGCGCCACGCCCTGGCGCCAGTCCGGCAGCGTTACGCCAAATACACGCTGGAATTTCTCATTCGACAGCCGTGAGTTCAGCGGACGTTTTGCCGGCGTTGGGTAGGCCGTGGTGGGGATACCGCTTACTGCTTTGATTGCCAGCTCTGCGCCGTGCGACCGCGCCACCTCAAAAACAAATTCCGCGTACTCCGCCCAGCTGGTTTCCCCGCTGGCCACCAGATGATAGGTCCCGGCTACAGCACGGTTGCGCTGTTCTTCACGAATGGCGATTGCCGTACAGTCCGCCAGCAGCTCTGCGCCGGTTGGCGCACCGTGCTGATCGTTAATAATCGACAGCGCCTCTTTCTCACCTGCCAGACGCAGCATCGTTTTAGCGAAGTTTGCCCCGCGGGTGGCATATACCCAACTGGTACGGAAAATAAGATGGCGCGGATTCGCCTGCTCCAGCGCGATTTCCCCGGCTCGTTTGGTTTCGCCGTACACATTCAGCGGCCCGGTCGCCTCATCTTCCAGACGATAGTGGCTTCCCTGGCCGTCAAACACATAGTCCGTTGAGTAGTGCACCATCAGCGCCCCCAGCTTCGCTGACTCTTCTGCCAGCACCGCCACGCCCCGGTCGTTCAGCAGATCGGAAAGCTCGCGCTCGCTTTCCGCTTTGTCCACCGCAGTATGGGCAGCCGCGTTCACCACTACATCCGGTTTTACCGTACGGACAGTCTGCGCGATCCCTTCCAGGTTGGTAAGATCACCGCATAGCGTTTTATCAAAAAAGTCCACGGCAACCACTTCGCCCAGCGTGGACAACGCACGCTGCAGCTCCCAGCCCACCTGGCCATTTTTGCCAATCAGTAAAATTTTCATACGTTAATATCCCAATGATGACCGGCAGCCATTAATGCTCATTCAGCAGACGTTTCAGGTAAGCACCGTACTCGGTTTTCTTCAACCGTTCGGCCTGTGCCGCCACCCCTTCCGCGCTCAGCCACTGCTTGCGATAAGCAATTTCTTCCAGGCAGGCTACTTTCATCCCCTGACGCTTCTCGATGGTATGGATAAACTGAGAGGCCTCAATCAGGCTGTCGTGGGTTCCCGTATCCAGCCAGGCAAAACCACGGCCCAGCAGTTCAACCTGCAGGTCACCCCGATCCAGATACATCTGGTTCAGCGTGGTTATCTCAAGCTCCCCACGCGCGGAGGGTTTAACTTCCTTCGCCATTGCCACCACATCGGTGTCATAAAAATAGAGTCCGGTCACCGCCCAGTCAGATTTCGGCTTCAGCGGCTTCTCTTCAATCGACAGCGCTTTAAAGTTCTCATCAAACTCCACCACACCGAAACGTTCCGGATCGAGAACCTGGTAGCCGAATACCGTAGCTCCGGATGTTTTGCTGGCCGCCGCATCCAGTTTCCGGCCAAAGCTCTGACCAAAATAGATGTTATCGCCCAGGACTAATGCACAGGCATCATTACCGATAAACTTCTCGCCGATGATAAAGGCCTGCGCCAGACCGTCCGGCGACGGCTGAATCGCATAGCTGAAATTCACCCCAAACTGAGAACCGTCACCCAGCAGACGCTGAAATGCGGGCATATCCTCCGGCGTGGTGATAATCAGGATATCCTTGATTCCCGCCAGCATCAGAACAGAAACCGGGTAGTAAATCATCGGCTTGTCATAAATGGGCAGTAGCTGCTTGGAAACACCCTGGGTGATCGGATATAAACGCGTGCCGGAGCCGCCGGCCAGTACAATACCTTTCATGCTTCTTTCCTTTTTAGTTGTTCAGGCCAAGACGTTCACCGGCATAGGAGCCATCCAGCACGCGCTGCCACCAGGTCGTGTTGTTCAGGTACCAGTGGACCGTTTTTTCAATTCCGCTTTCAAACGTCTCTTCGGGCACCCAGCCCAGATCGCGCTGAATTTTCGCCGCATCAATGGCATAACGCAGGTCATGACCCGGACGGTCTTTCACAAACGTAATAAGATCGGCAAACTGGCTGATATTGCCCGGCTTCTGTTCAACCACTTTATCGAGAATGGCGCAAATGGTGCGCACGACATCAATGTTTTTACGCTCGTTATGACCGCCGATGTTGTACGTTTCACCACTGCGGCCTTCCGTCGCCACTTTGTATAGCGCCCGGGCGTGATCTTCCACGTACAGCCAGTCGCGGATCTGTTCTCCATTGCCGTAGACCGGCAGCGGTTTCCCGGCGAGGGCATTGAGGATGGTCAGCGGAATAAGTTTTTCCGGGAAGTGATACGGGCCGTAGTTGTTGGAGCAGTTGGTCACCACCACCGGCAGGCCATAGGTGCGGTTCCAGGCGCGGACAAGATGGTCGCTGCCGGCCTTGGAGGCAGAGTACGGGCTGCTTGGCGCGTACGGAGTCTCTTCGGTGAACAGATCATCGGTACCGTGCAGGTCGCCGTAGACTTCATCGGTCGAAATATGGTGGAAGCGGAAAGTCTGCTTCTGCGCCGTATCGAGAGCTGACCAGTACTGGCGGGCCGCTTCCAGCAGGGTGAAAGTTCCAATCAGGTTGGTCTGAATAAAGGCAGCAGGCCCATCGATAGAGCGGTCCACGTGACTCTCTGCGGCCAGGTGCATCACAATATCCGGACGGAAATCGCTGAACTGCTCTGCCACAGATTTGGCATCAGTGATATCTGTCTGAGAAAACGAGTAGCGTTTATTACCAGCAACCGGCGCCAGGGACTCCAGGTTACCGGCGTAGGTGAGGCAATCTATTACGCGTACTTCGTCGGAGGTGTTTTCAATGATATGACGAACAACTGCAGAACCAATAAAACCTGCACCGCCAGTGACAAGGATCTTCATATATTCTCTCTATTAAAAATTTAAACATTAGCTGAAACAAATAATTATTTCAAATCAGCAATCACGTAGTCACATCAACTATGCATTATAACAGTTGGAGGAACCTATGAAATAAAAGTATTAAATACCAGCAATATACTACAAAGAGTGAAATGCTGCTTCGACAAAGTGAAATAAAATCTCACTATTTAGAATTTTTAGGAAGATGTCCAATCAGTAAACTATCGATATCAACTTCTCAAAAAAGCCTGTATACATGCATTACAGTATAATAACAAGCCATTCTGTAATGAATGCTATCAAAGCAATGCCTTGTAACCTAAGCGCCGAACAAAGAACCTACAAACTTTATATGCAAAGATATTTTTTTTGGCCAGCATCAAAAAAAAACTATGGTATGTCTGACAAAGCCTTTCAAACTCGGATTCTACTGTCTTCGATAATATTAAAGAATTATTAATCTTAATCATTTGAATACTAATAAGATGACTTACTATCCTGGTACGAAGATAACTAGAGACAGGATTGTCGTGCTTGCTCAGTAGAGATTCCAACGCGTATATACTTTCTATATAGCCAATAACATTTTTTTCTGTACGCTTGGTATGCATAATAGAACCAAGCCTCATCCTTCGCCTAAAATAAACTTTATCCGTGACAATAGTCTTTCCAGCTGCAAAAAATAATCGAGGTGTAAACTCTTCATCTTCATGAATAATAGGTTTGAAGAAAAGATCGTTATTAACTTGCAGCTCTCTTTTGTAGAGATAGATCCAGGCGTTTGGAAAAAAAGCACCTTTCCTGGAAAGCCCACAATAGGCAGAGATGCCATTAGTATAAATAACATTCTCATCTCGCCAATACTGAGGAAGTTTCTTTGGCTGAGCGCTTGATTCTTTAATATCGTCAACAAAAGATTCTGCAGAGAATGCAAATATATCTACATCTCCATGTTTATCTAATGCATTATTAAAATCCTCAAATAGTTTGCTCTCCAGAACATCATCAGAATCGAAATAATAAATATAATCACCAGTAGCTACTCGAGTTCCAACATTACGTGCCTCACCCAATCCCTGATTCTCAGTATGGATAATAGTGACATAAGGTATATCACTATAATGCTGTTCAACTAGCGCTCCGGAGTTATCGGTTGAACCGTCATCAACAATAATAATTTCATATGGTTGAATGGTTTGCTCTAATACAGAATTAACAGCTTGTAATACATATTGACTAACGTTATATACAGGAATGATTACAGATATGGATTTGTGTATTTGTTTATTCATATCTTTACCAACTCACAATCTGGGACATCTTTCGTCCATGCGTCGAAATATGTAGAGTTTTTACCATACGAATTATCTAATAGTTTAGTTTTGACGGAGAGTAAACAACATAAAATATGACCATGCATGCGTGATGTTACGACCAGTTCATGGGCCATAAAATATCTGTTCACCCTGCCAACCAATTTGTCAGTATGTTTTTCCCACATAGAAACCGTTGGAATAATGTTACCTCCGAGCAAATTATTGATTCGTTCAAATTTAAAAAGTAAGTCCATATATGAACGATCCTTATCAGTACAAATATCTTGCCAATCTTCAAACTTAGAAACATCAGGAATACCAGAAAGAGAACCAACATTAGTTTCTTCGATATCTTTTCTTATCATCCAAAGTGTATCGCGTGTAATATCATCTTTCTTTTGTACCGGAAACACGCCCCAAAGAGAATGAGCCATGTCTGGGCACATTATGACGTTATTACAAAACTTCTCACTTAATATTTTATGACTTCTTGTATCCCGGCAAAAGATGGTCAAATTTTTATGCTGTCTGATGATACTCGCAGATCGTTCCAGTTTTTCTGAGTCCTTGAAATGGACGGTCTGTGGCATATAAACAATTTTATTGTTCGGAAATTTTTGGACAACTGCCTCTCTAAGAAGCTGATGGTGAGGATATAAATCTCCAAAATTTCCTCCTCCATGCAGTAAGATAATGACATCGGAAGGGAGATGTTTAGAATTTTGCACAAATTTTAAACTTGTTCTATCCGTACGCCTTGCTAAAACTTGATATTCACGCTCTTTGAAAAATTGCTCTGTACCCTTGTATATAAGCAGGTCACCTACATTCAAATGCAAAGGAATATCCAAATATACGATACGACTTCCGCGAGGTATCACACTATCAATAACAGACAAGTTATTCTTTAATAAATCCATATGATGCATATTTTTCTCAAGCCCTTAAAATTCGACGAAGTTTTGGATTTTTAACTACTTGTTGCTTAATTTCACGAACAAAATCATTTCGACTAAATACGATTGTTAATGCGAATGTAACAACGCATGCAGCCACTTGCAAAATTAGCATAATTACAGGCACAGGTGACAAAGGAATAGTACCAATGAACCAAGCCACAATTATTGTCGGCATCGTTAACATTAAAGGCAATGTTATACTTTTAATATATTCGCGATAACTGCTACCTAATACGGGCTTAATTAAAACAAAGTAACTAAGGTATGTGTTAATTATTTGAACTATGAGAAAGCCTGACGCAGCACCTATTCCACCAAATAAACTTGCGCCAACCCAGATTGACGGAATAAAAAGAAATAGCTTAAATACATTAAACTTAAAGCTGATATCAACCCGGGCTTTAGCCATTAAAAGAGAACCTATTGGATTACCGATTGAGCGAAGTAACCCCACCACGCATAATACTTGAAGAATGGGTGTTATAAACAACCACTTTTCTCCAAAGATAGTTATTACAAAATTGTTTGAAACTACAAGCAAACCTAATAAAACAGGGAAGTTTATTAAACCTACGAAAGATAGCAGCTTATAGAAATTCTGTCTTAACTTCTCTTTATCATCTTGTATTTTCGAAAAAGCTGGAAATAAAACCCTTGTCAATATCGGATTCAATCTAGATGGGGGTAATACCGCGACATTATATGCCAGATTATAACCACCAGCAATAACCGCCCCTAACGTTCTGGAAAGGATGACTGTGGCAATATTTGAATTTAATTGATTAACAAGTGCATCTGCTGTTAGATAAGCACCAAACTTAATATTTGATGATATAGAACTAAATTTAAATCGCAAGCTCGGCTTATATATTTTCCTTCCAATAACAGCAAACATAAAAGTTTTACTGATCGACATGCAGAGATAGCCCCATATTGCTGTAATTGCAAACGGATAATAAAAAGCAGAACACATTGTGATTACAAAGCCGATTAAAATAGAAGTAGTCTCAACCAAACCTATTTTTGAAAACTCAAGTTCTTTTTGTAATAACGCTCGAAATTGTTGTCCATGCGGTATTATTATAAATGCAAATGCTAAGGTTTGAATTAGTGGCTGAATTTCTGGTTGGTTAAGCAGCTGAGAAATTGTGCCACTAAATGTGAAGACTAATACAAAAACAGATAACCCAATCAGGACATTAAGCCAATATAAAGTAGAAAGCTCAACCTCAGAGATATCCTTTCGCTGAATAATGGAGTTCGAAATACCGAAATCGGAGATTGTGTCAGCAATCATGATAACTAACATTGATATAGTCAACAAACCAAATTGATGAGGTTCAATGATGTGGGCCAATAGTGTGATTTGTAAAAATGATATCCCTATGCTTGCCACTGTGGCAATTGCTGACCACTTCGCACCATTAACTGTTTTTTCTCGTAAACTCATAAGTACTCTTTAGATAAGCTATTAACGATTTAAATTAAATTAGATTTTTATTCATATTTCATAATTACTTTGATTTATAAGTAACTACACATATTAACTCAGGAGAAAGTACACAAAATATTTTAGTGTTCGCTCTTTAATATGTTAGTTTCAGTTTACAAGGCGATTATTATCATTAAGCAAGTAGAAGAAATATATATAAAAGATAAAGCAACACGAATTCATTAGTTAATAACACATCGATAATATGAGCCTCAGTAAACCTCTAAGGCTCATACTATACTTCTTTAAATCAATTCATCCACTCAGTATGGAACACACCTTCTTTATCATTGCGCTTGTATGTATGCGCGCCAAAATAGTCACGCTGCGCCTGAATCAGGTTAGCAGGTAAGACTGCTGAACGATAACTATCGTAGTATGCGATGGCAGCAGAGAAAGTCGGAACGGGTATACCATTCTGGACTGCGTATGCAACAACATCGCGCAGCGCTTGCTGATAATCATCGGCAATCTGCTTGAAGTATGGAGCCAGCAGCAAGTTAGCAATCCCGGCATTCTGCTCATAAGCATCAGTAATTTTTTGCAGGAACTGAGCTCGAATGATACAGCCGGCGCGGAAGATTTTGGCGATCTCGCCGTAGTTAAGATCCCAATGATACTCATCAGAAGCTGCACGTAACTGGGAGAAGCCTTGAGCGTAAGAGACGATTTTACCCAGATATAAAGCGCGGCGAACTTTCTCAACGAACTCCGCTTTATCGCCTGCACTCTGAGTCTTCGGTCCGGTAAGAACTTTAGAAGCTGCCACACGCTGATCTTTCAGAGAAGAGATATAACGGGCAAATACAGATTCAGTGATAAGTGACAGCGGTTCACCGAGGTCAAGAGAACTCTGGCTGGTCCATTTACCGGTACCCTTATTTGCAGCCTCATCGAGAATCACGTCGACCAGGTATTTATCCTCTTCATCTTTTTTGGTGAAGATGTCTTTGGTGATGTCAATGAGATAGCTACTTAACTCACCTTCATTCCATTTGGTAAAGGTTTGGGCTAGCTCTTCATTAGAAAGCGCCAGACCACCTTTCAGTAAAGCGTAGGCTTCAGCAATCAGCTGCATATCGCCGTATTCAATACCGTTATGAACCATTTTGACATAATGACCAGCACCATCCGCACCGATGTATGTTACGCACGGCTCACCGTCATCTGCGACTGCTGCAATCTGCTTGAGAATTGGAGCAACCAGTTCATAAGCTTCCTTCTGACCGCCAGGCATGATCGAAGGACCTTTTAGAGCACCTTCTTCACCGCCGGACACGCCGGTTCCGATGAAGTTAAAACCTTCAGCAGAAAGCTCACGATTACGACGAATCGTATCCTGGAAGAAGGTGTTACCACCATCAATGATGATATCACCTTTGTCCAGGTATGGCTTAAGAGAGTCGATGGCACTATCAGTGCCTGCGCCAGCCTTCACCATTAGCAGTATACGGCGAGGAGTTTCGAGCGACTCAACAAACTCTTGCACTGTATAATGTGGGACCAATTTCTTGCCCGGATTCTCGGCAATCACTTCTTCGGTCTTTTCACGGGAGCGGTTGAAAACGGAGACGGTATAACCGCGGCTTTCGATGTTGAGCGCAAGGTTACGGCCCATCACTGCCATACCGACAACCCCGATCTGTTGCTTGGACATTACATACTCCTGTCAGGTGTGGTCACTGCGACTGTTCGCAGCTTAAATTCGACGATGATATTAGCTTAAGATCGTTACATATACCTAGAATAAATTCATAGATAAGGGAAATTCCCTTATACAACTGAATAAAACCACAATCCTAAGGGTTACAGTTTAAATCAAATTTTGTTATTATTAGATACATTTATAATTAAATACACAATTAATATACTATTCACACCAGCCTTTGCTCTGTTCAAGCAGTTTCTAGACAGTTATCGCATCTGTTTTTTTATATAAAGATGAGGTTTTGGCAGTTAAAAATATAATTACACCACCCGAGGCACCAAATAATAAAGGGTTAACTGACCCAGAAAAGATCCACATAATTAAAAAGACTGCAGGGACAATAATTTTCACCCGCCCATTAGTATCAATGTATATAGTTTTAATACAAAGGAATACATACAACAGTAAAAGAACAGCAGTCCCTACAACACCTAACGTCATAAGCATTGATAGTGATTGACTTTCATATAAATAAGGTGTGGTGACTGAACGCATTGCATTTGGGATGAAATATCCTAAACCATGTCCAAATACAGGTGAATCTATAAATGAATTATATAACATTTGATTCTGCCAAACTCGTTCTAAATCAGATGCCGAGTTCGCTAAACTTGTCTTCCCAAACCTTGTATCAATTAATTTAAAAATTAATGTACCTAGTGGGGTTAGGAGAAGTAATACGGTGGTTGAAATAATCGATACCAATGCTATTTTGAATGCTCTTACAACACCGGCTTCAAACAGAATAGCCAAACCAACAAATAAAATAGTCTCAGCCCAAAAAGCACGAGAAAGTGTAAGTAACATTGATACAAGGAGAAGAATGAATGCTGATATTATGCGAAGCTTATTTTTATTAACTAAAATTAATTCTTTCGTGACAAAATATAAGAAAAAAGGAACCGCCGAATCTAATGGAATCTGTAATCGAGCCAAAAAAGTGCCTTCAACACCGAGCGACATCATTTGTATATTCCAGGAGTCACGAATCCAGGATATAATTAATGGCATAGGAACACCAGTTGCCACAGAAAAAATTAATATTAGCACTTTCATTATTGCGATAAAAACGAACGTCGCCTTCAATGTTTTATAGATAAGTTTTCTATTGTCATCCGATATATCACAGCAAGATATTAAAAAAACAGCGACAAATACGGATAAAAGAATATCTCTTGATTCACCAAGGACGTTCTCGACTGAGTTCATATTACTTAGCGAGTACAGGATCGCGACAACCAAAAACATACCAAAAGGGAGTGTATTTATAATAAATTTTTTAATTACATCACGCGTTGCTGCCATGTAACAAAACATACTTACAAGTATCAACGGACTTCGTAGAGCCATTAAATATATAAAAATCTTTATAAATAGTGTTTTTTTTAATTTCATTGAAATTTAATCCCACAGACTTAACTAGCGACTAGTTTGAATAATATTAAAATAACTACCTATCAGTGGGCATAGGAGCATGACTTTTTAGAGCACGCTGCTCATCAGGTTGAGTTGAAGTTGATTTCATATTAGTGTTAACCCATGATGGTAAAGAGTCTGTATAAATTGCTATAGGCTGATCATCTAATTGAATCCCTTTTTCCATGTTAACATTTTTTTCTACATCTAAGTTCCAGTGCTCAATATCAACGCTACCAGAAATGCCCCCAAGAATCACGCTCTTATGTGAGTGCATCTCTGAGGTATTTAACCATGCTAATATCACGTATTTACTAGATGAACCTTCTTTAGATTTTAATACATAGGCCTCAACTCCTGGGAGCGGTTGATAAATGCCAATTAATTTGCGACCTTTCATTGAATCTACAGCCATAGCATATGCTAATAACCTCAGTTTAGGATTCCAGTCTATATCGAATAATCCTGTATAATAAAGCTTATTATTTAGATAGCGATCTTTAGCAATGAAATAATCGACTCGCTTCATATCATAATAATAAAATGCTCTCGCAAATAATTTTATTAAGTCATATGGATTTGACTGAAATCTTCCAGCCAATGAAGTATCAAGTTGCTCAGTATCTAATATTTCTTTATTCGGTAGATGGTGTTTTATTTGCTCATTTTTTATATAGTCCGGCAAATCATCATTTCCATAAGAAAAATGATGGATAGAATATGCATCACTGTACTTATCAATCCCCAACTGAAAACTTTTATCAATAAATCTTCTACCTCCCTCAGCGCCCCCCAAAATACTATTTCTTGAATATGTGGCTGCAAAAGCAACTGTTTTTATTTTCAGTCCTAACCCATCAATAGATTCTTTCAACATTTTCATTTCTTGAACATATTGGTCAGGTGTAGATTTTATCCACCATACATTAGGAGCATCAACTTCATTTGCTAATTCGGCATATTTAACATTATAACCTTTAAGCCTTGAGAGGGTAACATTAAGATATTCTTTGTATTTATCATAGTATTTAGGCTGAACAGCAGAAAGCTTATTATTGGCAACAGTGTATTTAGCCGGAGGATAGCCAAACACAAATAGATGAGACATGTTGTATTTTTTTGCTTCTTCCAGTTGGAAGTCAAGCTGTGTGAAATTTGTTGGGTTCCCAGATATGTCACTGACGCGATGCCATGCAGTCTCAAAACTACGCAAGGAATCGACACCAGCATGAGCCAGCAAAGAATATGCCCGATCTATCTTTTTGAGATCGCCATTTGCATTTACAGCTGGTATTTCCATTCCATGCAACCCAAACTGGGTATTATCATCCCGATTAGCTAATTGCTGTTGTAAATTACGTTGCATTAGCTTTCTATATACATAGTCAGATTCATTACTTGATACTTCTTCACGAGTTTTTAATATTTCAACTTGATAAGCCATACGGTCGCTATTTGCATCTGCATAAGTCGACATAGAAGTAAAGTACGAAAAGGCCAGGATTGTTACTAAAGGTGGAAGATGCTTATCTTTTAAGATCATAACCATTGCCTCGAATATTTATTTACTCTCAAAAAACCTAACCCATAAATATTTAGCCAGCGCATAAGGTAACGCTCTTAGCTTATATCTAACAGAAACATCAATATCATTTATCGCAGAGTGATATCGAGCCCAATAAGGTATTTTAATTCTTGATGGATTCCATCCTCGACAATGATATGCATTTAAGCTGTCTATAAGTTTAATGCCCCAATTATTTTTTTGTAATCGCATAGATAACTCAATATCTTCTTTGTACATATAATAACTGCTTTCAAAACCAATTTTCCCCTGCTTATCAGGACATTGTGCAAGCGCCTTATTACGTAACAGCATGAATGCACCACAAACAGCATCAACTTTCATTTTATATAAATTGGCATAGTTGTCTTTTACTGATTCATTTGCGCCAATGTCATACCACTTACCATACGAATTACACCTAATTCCTAAAGAATCATAAAACTCTAATGGCTTCATTGTGTTTATATCAAAACGTACTAATGGAACTGAAAATAATGCAATATCTTTATTTTTTTTATCATCTGCGATTGCAAGCAGTTGATCCAAATCAGAACCCTCAATCCTTGCATCTGGATTTAATAGTAATATCCATTTGGCCTTACATGACTTTTCAATTGCTAAATTATTCCCTGCTACAAACCCAATGTTGTCTTGTTTCTCGACGATGAGTTTATGTTTTGTAGTTAAAACATCCAAATACGACGTATTGGTAGAACCTGAATCAACTATCATTACTGTTAATTTTTTTATTGATGATTCAAGTCCTTCAAGAGCCCACTGTATATGTTTTTGGCTATTGTATGTTACAATTATTACAACGCATGAATCATACATTTAGAACGCCCCTTCCGTAGAATTTCATCATTTATTTATTATATAAAAAAGATTGTAGTGCATACTTAATTATGTATTTGGGAGTTTTCTTTCTTACACTCCAGATGAAAGAATCGAGGGGTCTTGCCTTTTTCTCTTCCGTCGAAATAATAAAATTCATAAACTCCAAATGCTTATCAGCATATATTTCGATATTCCTGTCTCTTAAATCAATTAGTGAAGAGCTCAGGGGATAACTTTTCGATACTCTTTTCTCATCCATTGCATGATCATGATGCATAATATAAGTTGCAATCGGCAAACGTATGAAATCACCAAACCTGTAAGACAGTCTTAGCCAAGTATCCCAATCCTGTAATCTTCTTGCCCTAACATCAAATCCATCAATTGTCTTCAATCTCTCTGTAAGAGTGAATATCTGGTTTGAAGCCACATTCTCAAATAACATATTGACATATGTGAACTTAGTAATGTTTTTTGAGTTATAATATTTTTTGGTTTTACCTTCAGCAAATCGCTCAATAAAATCACAACATATGAAAGAATATTTACTATCCCATACTTCAAGAAATTTCGAAATTCTTAACGGCAAGAACTCATCATCATCATCCAGCCCCGTTATATATTGACCTTTTGCATTAAAAATACCTAAATTCCTGGCAGCACAGGCACCTTTAGAGGTCTGATTACGAAAATATCGAATACGATTATCTTCTCTTATGAGTTCTTGCACATATTTTTCGGTGCCGTCAGTAGATGCATCATCGCATATTAGTATTTCAATATTTTCAAAGGTTTGCTCTTGAACTGAGCGAACAGCACGCTTTAGTTTATCCAGTCGATTGCATGTTGTTATATAAACACTGACTAGTGGCATTTGACTATACATTATACTCTCTCTCTGTTTGACGTACGAATCATACCCTCAGCACGTTCAGATAAGATTGTTAGCCAGAAGTTATGGTTCTGACCTTTTATCTTATTACTAGATGGCATTTAATATCACGCCAATTAATCTATAATCATTGCCCCCAGTAACGTTTATGCATACTGAATGATTTAATTATTTTTTTAGGGAATCGGTTGTACTGCAAGCCAAGTTTGTAACCTACTATCTTCATGAAGTTATTAATACAAGCAACAGGAATCCACACAGGCGCTCTTTTTAATAAAAAAAGCAACTCAGATAGGATAAATTTCTTTCCTTCGCCACTCGCTCCACCAATTTTATTGCGTATCCATGCTTCATCCCTATGAAATACACCTATATCAAAATACCGTTTAAACTCTTCGACGGCAGTATAATTATGCGAGTGCTTAACCATTGCGTTTGCCACATACGCAACTTTATAGCCACTTAAAATAGCCTTCGCTGTAAAATACATATCTTCACAAAGGATTGTATCTGATGGAAAACCGCCAAGAGCATTAAAAATCGGTAGTCGATATGCAGAAAAAGAGTTCGACATAAACACTGTTTTCAGTCCCATTTTAGGTATATCTTCAGCACTACAGACATATCCTTTGTCAGGATAATTAAACCATCTGGCATGCGTTGCTAATGGGTTGGCATTATCATGGGGGAGTTGCCTACCATATGCACAAGCAACATTATTATCATTAAATACAGAAATTATATTTTCAATGAAATTAGGTTGCGGAATAGCATCTTGCGTTAAAAAAATCACAATATCATACTGATTGCTAAATTTATTTACTGCCAAATTCCGCGTCCCACCATGATTAAAATCATGCCCCGCAATAGTGACTAAATCAAACCCTGCATTTTTTGCAATAACTGGGGTATCATCTCTGCTACTTGAATCAATCACATGAACTAATAAATTATCAGGTGCATTTTTCTTTATACTATCAACAACTAATTGCCATAGTTCACCACCATTATATGTTGGTATCGCTATATAATATTTCATAAAAGTTTCCCTTTTAAATATTCCGAGAAAAAGAAATTAATATGCACCATCCTTTTTTAAAACGACACTAATTGTTTTGAACAAAATGGCAATATCGTTCCACATTGACCAATTTTTGACGTACCAGGCATCTAAATATACTCTCGTTTCATAATCCACATCACTGCGACCACTTACCTGCCATAGTCCAGTCATTCCTGGCTTGCTTAAAAGATAATAATCTACTTCTTCATTATATCTTTCAAGTTCTGCTGTGATAATAGGCCTTGGCCCAACCAAACTCATTTCGCCTTTTAATACATTAAATAATTGAGGTAATTCATCAAGACTTGTGCGCCTTAAAAAACTGCCAATCTTAGTGATACGAGGGTCATTTTTCAATTTGAAAGTAGCATCCCATTCTTCTCTTGCTACGGGATCATTTTCGAGCAGTTCTTGTAATACTTCTTTAGAGTTGATCACCATAGACCTGAATTTCAAGCACTTAAATGACTTTCCACCCTTTCCTATTCTCTCATGGCCAAAAATAGCTGGGCCACCATCTTTTTTAACTTTGCAACAAATGTATATAAGTGCAGGTGAAAGCAAAGTTATAATCACGAGAGATCCCATAATATCGAACATTCTTTTCAATATTCGCGATGATAGTTTTGCTAAGTTCTGTTGTACTCGGAATATCATAACCTCATGAGTAAAGATAAATGACATATCTGTACTATCAAGTGGCATGCCTCTCAGAGTAGGAATTACCGATACGTATCTAAAACCTCTAATCATGAAGTTTCTAAGCCAGCTGTTTCTAACCTCACTTTGATCTGATTCTACAGCAACTATAAATTGGGTTTTATTATCTATGGTATTTAGCCAGCTTATGTCATTTTCCAAAACCGGAATGCCATTAATATTCTCATCATCTGAGGTTTTTCCTGTACTACTAATAAAACCTACAATGATTAAACCTAAATTTCGTTCACTACTTATTGCTTTATAAGCATCGCGTGCGTTTGTACCATTGCCAATGATCCAAGTATCTCGTTTCCAAAAGCCTATTGCATCCAAAAAGCGTTTTGTGAGCATTCGACATACTGGAACCAGTAATAGAACTAAAATCCAACTTAATAACCATAGCAAGCGAGGAAATGACCATGTTGTGAACGCCATTACAGCTATTTCTATAATGGCAAAAATAGTAAGGGTCCTTAGAATTTCTTTTAGTTCAAACCAAAATGTTTTTCTATAGAAATAATGTCTCAATCTGATAGAGAACCATCCAATACAACAAGCAGCTAGTATCCAATGTAATACAATCCACCCATCAATGTTATTCATCTCAGTTAAGTCTGTATCTCCACTGATCCCATATAAAACCGCTATTGCCAACCATGGTGATACTACAAAACCTATAAAATCAGATAATGCCAATGCAAAACTGACAGTAAAATTCCTGACGAGAAGCGTCATGATTCCCTCTCAACATTTTATTTAGTGAGGTGTCATTTTAAAGTTAACACAAGAAATTTAATCATATAGCATTTTGCGACCAGTTTTAAACTGGCCGCAATTAACTATCAGTTGTCCTCAGTGTACGAGTAACCATAATGGCTATACCCGTACCCGTAATAACTACTGCTTTTTTTGACTATGCCATTTAATATGCATCCTTTAACAAGAATGCCACTCTGCTCAAATCTTTTGATGCTTACTTCTATTTCTTTAGCCGTATTCTGTTCAAAACGAGTTACTAATAGTGTAGTTCCGACATAGTTCCCGATAATAGCTGCGTCAGTAACTGCCAGAATTGGGGGGGTGTCAACAAGTACTAAGTCGTAATGTTCATTAGCCCAATTAATCAATTCCTCAAATTTCTTATGCATTAACAGCTCTGCTGGGTTCGGTGGGATCATACCGCGAGGGATAAAATCAAATCCTACCGAACTCACATTTTTTATAATGTGCTCACTTTTAACTTGGCCAGATAAGAAATCTGATAAACCTTTATCATTATCGACTTTGAATAACTTGTGCGAATAACCTTTGCGTAAATCGGCATCTATGAATAATACTTTTTGGCCAGTCTGCGCGATAATAGCTGCTAAGTTTGAGCTTACGAATGTTTTACCCGCATTTGGGCTAGCGCCTGAAATCATTAATACATTATTTCTAGCTTCCATCATAGCAAAATGCAAACTTGTGCGAAGCCCTCTAATCGCTTCAATGGCTAAATCAGCAGGGTTATCTATCGCCAGTAAATCCTGGATTTGGTGTTTACCCTCGAATATCCCCTTATTATATCGAGCGGTTTTAGTATTTCTTTCCGCAACTGGAATACTTGCGTATACATTAATGCCAAGCTCTTCCAGCTGCTCTGGCGTTTCAATGCCTCGACGCAAGAACACACGAACAAGAACAATGACGACAGAGAACATACCACCAAGCATTATTCCGAGTAGCACAACCAAAATCTTATTAGGTTTCACTGGTTTTGGTTGTGTAACACCTTCATCAATTATTCTAACATTACCAATGGCACTTGACTTCGCAATGCTTAATTCTTGCTGACGATTCAGCAACTGCATGTATATTGCACGTCCCGAATCAACATCTCGGTTTAGCCTTAATATTTCCTGCTGTGTTTTCGGCATACCAGCTACTTTCTTATTAAGTTTCCCTTTTTCTTCCTGCAGCGTTTTTCTTTTTTCAAGTAACGCTTTATATGTTGGGTGTTCTTTTGTATATAGCTGAGAGACTTCAGCTTCACGAAAGGTTAAGGCATTTAATTGATTATCGACGTTAACTATTTGATCTAAAACTGATTTTGCTTCTAGCGACAAATCAACTGAATCACTTTGACGTCTATATGCATTTAATTTATCTTCAGCTCGATCTAAATCATTTCTGACTTGAGGTAACTGTTGATTTAAAAAATCAAGGCTCTTTGCATCCTGAGCCGCTTCACGTGCTATATTTTGGACCAAATAGTTATAGCTGATATGATCAATTATTCTTTTTACCTGTGCAGGGTTATCACCAGTTAATGTTAACGTTAATATACCCGAATCTTTACCTTCATCCATTACAATGAAGTTGTTTTGTAAGTTTGTTATTGCTTTTAGACGAGTTATATATGTTAGTGAGAATTCATCACCGGGATTCGCTTCAATCGAAGTTACTTTAATTGAAACACCTGAATTTTGTTCCAGTTGCCCAACGACCCCTTCAAACTCAACACCATCACCACTAAATTTATAATGTGTTTTATCAATCACTTCAATATTAAAAGTTAAAGGTAAGCTTTCACCAGTACTTTCTATTTTAAATAATGAAATATTGATGTCCCCATCATTTACTCCTATTAAACGTGACCAGCCTCGTCCAAATATAGGAAAGTGTTTTTTTTCTATTATTGTCTGTAAATTTAGATCGTCGACCGTTTTTCCTATTATCATCCTTGACTGCAATAATGCTATCTCAGGCGCGGATTGTGGTTGCCCGTTAGGAAGAATGTCACTTAAATTACTGAGTATCGCATTTGCTTGTTTCTTTTCTACCTGTATCATAGCATCAGCTTGATAAATTGGCGTTGCAAATAAAATATAGATCAATGCGACAAGAGTAAATAGAGATGTAATAGAAATGATTAGCTTACGATGATCGATTAATTCGCCAATGAGCCGACCCAAGTCAATATCGTTAGTATCTGTGGTATTAGGTTTCTTTATTGCTGATGACATGGCCTATTTCCTGATTATTTTGCGCCTAATTTTTCAATCCAGTGCTTACCGGCCTGTTCTATTAAGGCATAAACTGCTGCAAATGCATCTTCGCTTTTTCGATAAGGGTCCGGAATATCCCGATGTTGGAGCCAATGACCAAAGAGCATGGTTTTTCCTCTGGCTTCAGGTGCTATACGACCAATTTGGTCGATATGATTCTTTTCCATTGCAAGAATTAAATCATATTGTCTTCCTATTGAGGATGTAAATTGCCGTCCTTTATGCCCTTCAAGCGAAATACCATGTAACGATGCAATTTTACAAGCGGTACTATCAGCTTCGTGATCGATTAAAGCTCCAGTACCAGCTGAATCAATACGCAAATTGGGTAGAGCTAAGCGCAAATAGCGCTCTCCAATTGGCGAGCGACAAATATTTCCTGTGCAAACTACAAGTATTGAGTTAAACATTAGTTAGGCCATCTCTTTATATAACGAGCCGTCTCAGTTATATTATATACCCCGGTGATTGTAGGTATAAGCTGAGAAATGACCCTATTCCAGCGTACGATTGGTGTAGTTGTAACATAAACAATATCATAAGGCTGTAATTGGAACTCAGTACCTAATATCATAGAGGATGCATCTTGCGCATTTAACTGATATATATTCGCAATTTTGCCACTTTTATCCCCCTTTAACTGACGAATAACGAAAACTCCAGTAGCATCACTTGAATTTTGCGATATACCGTCAGCGTTGCCAAGGGCTTCAGCTAGAGTCATGCCACTGCGGTCCATCTTCAATGTCGTTTGCTTACCTACTTCCCCCATGACAAAAACTTTCAAATCATCATTTCTAGGAACAAATAATATATCCCCTGGATATAATAAATGGTTTTGCGTTAAATCACCTTTCTGCATTAACGCATAAAGAGATATTTTTGTATCCTTACCATTATGAGTTAGAATCACATTTCGCCAATCAGCATCTGCGGCTAATCCTCCAGCAGCATTAATAGCATCCATGACGGTCAAAGGAATATTTGTTATGGACTGTTTACCTGAGGTGGAGACTTCACCTGTAACATAAACCTTTTGTGAGCGAAACGCAGCGACACTCACATCAACTTGTGGGCTTTCAATATATGTTGTGAGTCGATTTGTTATTTCTTGTCTGACCTGACTCAAAGTTTTCCCGGCAACTTGAACTTTACCTATATACGGATAGAAAATTGTACCATCTGAATTAACCCAGTTGCCCGTATCACTTGCGCTGCGGTACTGCCCAGCCGGAGTTGTCAGTTCAGGATGATCCCACACAGTAACCATTAGAACATCACCAATGCCGATATGATATTCGTAACTTTTTAGCAAATTATCTAGCTGGGGATTTGAACGAGCTATAACAGGAGAAGGTTTAAGTTGCTCAACTAACCCGGGCGTCATAGGATAAACATTAACCAGTTTATCCAGATCGTAATCGCTATCCGGCAACTCAACCACGTTCTTACGGAGGCTATTCAACCCCTGGCCCGGCATGATTGTACAGCCCGATAAAAACCCTATTGCTAATGCCAATGCCGAAAATCTAACAATTTTTTTCTTCATAATGTCACATCATCAGTAAACTAAAAGTGTCTCATTCCCAAACTACCGCGCATTTTTTATGCTCTTCACAGACAGCTGAAACCAGCGTTCATATACTAGCCTGCTGACATCCTAAATTTGCTGTAGCTGAGCTATAAATTAAATGGTATTTCAATCCCGGCACTGGCACCGACATCGTCGCTATCACTGTTATCAGCATCGGTGTACCAGAGGGAAGTATTTAAACGCACTGATTTATACACATCCCCGCTCCAGCCCAACTGCACTCCTTTCAGAGTATCCGATTGCGGGAAGGCTTTATTAATCGACTGACTTCTTGGATTGACCTTGGCATAGGCCAGGCGAGCGCTCCAACGTTGATTATCTTCTGTCACCAATTCAACCTTACCGGCATACAATTGACCATCTCCCCCCATTGCGTCACCCAGCGGATAACCCTGCTGGTAATACCCGTCGGTATAAATATGGTGGTTATAGCTGTAGTTCAGGCGGTCCATGTTGGATCGGGTGTCATGTGCTTCCACATACCAGTTGACGGCATCTTTACCCCAACCGTGGTGCCCCTCAACTCCCCCCAGGAACATATTTGCAGAGGGAAGATATCCGGCCTCGTCTTCACCAATAAGTTGACCATAGAAACTAATCGGCCAACCAAGCGTAGGCTCTAGCTTAAATTTAAAATCAAAACCGGCTAGCTGGTTACCCGGTTCATTCGCTGTACCGGTGTTATCTTTACCCGTAAAACCATCCCAGAAGCTGCTAAACGACTCCGGTCTCCCCTCCCCGCCCCACTGCATAATGCGCGATGCGCCCAGTTCAAGGGACTGGAAAGGAGAAAACGTCAGACGCCCGCCGATAATTTTGGTATGCGGTACGGCGGTATATTGATTCATCTGGCTGGCGGAAATCTGATACTGCCACGGGCCAATCCAGCGCAGCCACCAGGTTTCCGGTGCGGCCTGTTCAGCACGCTGCATTAAAACGCCGGTCATTGGCCGCATCGCATCACCGCGGATCAGGCTGCCTTCATAACCCGGCCCCCACCACTGCGGCATCTGACCAAATGAGAGCCACTGGTTCCAGAACTTAACCGCGCCATAGGCGCCGTTAGCATTAAAACGTGAACCGTTGCTGATGCGTTCGTCACCTTCAACGTTGCCCTGCAGGTGCACATCCCACCATTCGCCGCTGTTATTAAAGGCTAATGATAAAGAGCTATCCGCAGGCTGATTCTGACCAAAGCCCTGCGGCGTTCCGGGCTTATCCGTTGAGGTATAGCCGCTCACCCGAAAATCCGCTTTTAAAGAGTCGAGGCGCTGGTTGATTCGCGCCAGAACAACCTGTTCGGAAGAGTAAGAGGGTTTTGCCTTCTTAAGGGCCCGGTTAATCTCTTCCTGGCTCAGCGGCCAGGTCGACAGGCTGAGATGAATAACGCCTCGATCGGAGAGCCACGCCAGATCGTTGCGCAGTTCGTTGTCATTCATCACTAACCCGGAGGCATAGGCAAGTGAGCTGGCAGAAGTAAGCAGCCCTAATGCGAGTGCGATTCGCGCAATTTTTATCATTGTACAAGATCCATTTAAAGCCCCGTTTTCGCAAGCTGGCGCGACAAGGGGAACACTGATAGATGCAGCGCCCTCTGACGCCAACCTTTGCTATGTTTGGTCTACAGGTATTGGCCCGAGAAAACGAAAGCATGCCGATCGGAACGCCGTGCTAAAGCTCGTTTTCTACTCGCAGGCTACCTGCAGTACACAATGTATGCGAAATTGTTATTGAAGGCTATTCCATCGCACCTCATACCCGCAGTTTATCTGCCCGCCTCAAGACGAATACGTCCTGATTTGATGACAACTCGCTAGTATATACAGGTTGCGAAGAGAATCACCTGCATGGAGTCCACTTTAGGAATTTCTGTCGCATAAAATGAGATGTGATATAGAGAAAAGGCCTGGTCGCAGGTACGCTACCGCCCTTGGCTTAACAGCTACCAATGCACTGTACTTCTTTCCCTGTAAATTCGATCGTAGATTCCGATAAATCGGCGATTAATCCATCAAAGCAAACAATTTCGCGGCCATAAGTTTACGAGATTCTACCCTCAATTGGGAGCGTAATCTCACATTATCAGTTACGTTGCCAGCGCCACGAACCAATTGCCGATAACGCTATTGTTTTCTGCTCTTCACGTAAAAATGGAACCAGTACAAAGCAACTGAATAATCTCAACTTTATGATTTTATTGCCTTTTTCACCACAAAAAGTGTGTTGACTTAGCTTCAAGTTAATTATGGTTAGTCAACTACAAAAATTGATAGTAAAAAGAAGTATGCCACGCTGTTGTTATCATTAATAAATTCGATATTTAGCCAGAAAACTTATTTAGGAAACATCCTGGCTGATTATCATTGCGCTAATTATTGCGCAGAATGACCCATCACAAATTTATTTCATGGATATGAAATATCGCCGCTACTGACACTTTCATCATAAATTTCATATTGCATACAATGTGAACACGACATGATTCTTTCTGAATCCTTCATCTTTTCCACGTTTGTCTGAATCAGTAAAATCGCTTATGCAGATCGGCTCGGGTAAAAGGTTTTTCCAGTGGGCCAATCTTCACCGCAATCTCGTTCAGCAAAGATTGGGTTGGCGCCTTCGCCCCCGTATTCAGCAGAAGCGCCGGGATAATCACCATGCTCGCCAGACTGCCAAAGGATAACCGCGCTGTATGAGTGGCGCGAACGCGTGACTGTAGCAGCAGAAAAATTGCGCTGCCTGCGGCTCCCAGCAGTAAGCCGGCAATGACTTCAGAAGTTGAATGTGCGTGGACCATCAGTCGGGAGTAGCCAACCAGTCCGGCCAGAGCATAACCCACTATGACAGCAGTAAAACGAAGAGCTGGTGTAGCACGCGCGCACAGCAGCCATAAGAGGATTGGCCAGAAAGCTGAAGATAATGCGGTGTGCCCGCTAAAGCCAGTGAAGTCCAGCTCGCGAATCCCAATACCCCAACCCATAAATGCCAGTTTTGATGCGCAGACAATTGCGCCGGTTATGCCAAACAGCAGCGCCCAGTGCCAGGCCAGCTGCTTTGAATCTTTTCGCAGAAAAAGCACGATAAACAATACTGCCGCACTGGGTAACAGTACGGTGCTATCGCCAAAAAAAGTGACAACCTGCCAGTTCATTTATCTTTCATCCTTTGACGATCTCTCCAGTTCGCAACGCCTTTCCCGCGACATTTGTGTGGGCATATGCAATTCTTAAGTTCACATTAATATGCACACGCTACCGTTGTTTAATGCGCAAACATGATCTCAGTCAAGTTTTATTTTCATGTTACGCCTTGACTAAGGGCCGCTTACTTAAGAAAAATCTTAGTAAGTAATTATCAGCAAAGAGTAAATTTTGCTTGTCTGACCATTTCATCATGCTACGTCTTATTCGACTACCAGAAGTCTCCGAACATTTGCTGCGTTCAAAAGCGATACACTATAACAATTAAATCAGCTAACTCATTGTATTTATAGGGACATTAACCAGTTCTACGCGCAGTATCTGATATTGTGAATCTGACGTTGTGAACGGCCTCGAATCCTCTTTTCGTCATCAGATAATTCGGACCGTTCACTCTCACGCGCTAATAAGCACTGACGCGAAAACTACGCCAGTAGCTTCTTAATACTCTCGCGGAATTTTGCCCCTTCTTTATGGTTACGCAGCCCGTAGCTTACAAAAGCCTGCATATAGCCCATTTTTTTGCCGCAGTCATAGCTGTCGCCAGTCATTAACATCGCATCGACCGACTGTTTTTTCGCCAGCTCAGCGATCGCATCGGTTAACTGAATACGTCCCCAGGCGCCCGGTTCGGTACGCTCCAGTTCAGCCCAGACATCGGCAGAAAGCACATAGCGCCCTACCGCCATCAGGTCGGAATCCAGGGTTTGCGGTTCATCAGGTTTTTCGATGAACTCAACGATTCGGGCAACCTGCCCCGCCGATTCCAGAGCGTCCTTAGTCTGGATAACGGAATACTCGGAGAGATCGCCTTCCATCCGTTTGGCCAGTACCTGGCTACGACCCGTTTCATTGAACCGCGCCACCATCGCGGCAAGGTTATAGCGCAGAGGGTCGGCGCTGGCGTCGTCCAGAATGATATCCGGGAGCACCACCACAAACGGGTTATCGCCAATCAGCGGGCGCGCGCAAAGAATGGAGTGACCTAAGCCCAGCTGCTGGCCCTGACGCACGTTCATGATCGTTACGCCAGGAGGACAGATAGCCTGCACTTCCGCCAGAAGCTGACGTTTTACGCGCTGTTCAAGCAATGCTTCCAGTTCGTAGGAGGTGTCGAAATGGTTTTCTACGGCATTCTTGGATGAATGCGTCACCAGCACGATTTCCTTGATACCCGCAGCTACAATTTCATCAACAATGTATTGCACCATTGGCTTGTCGACGATCGGCAACATCTCTTTCGGAATGGCCTTGGTGGCGGGCAACATATGCATCCCTAATCCTGCTACCGGTATAACTGCTTTCAAACTCACCATTTTCATATCCACCCGTATGGTTATAAACCTTTTGATCCTGTCAGTTTGTATGTATCACTGGCATTTATCAGTGATGATACACGCTTGATACCTGCCATTCTGTCCTTCAAATTCTGAAATTACACGCTGAATTTAAGAATACACGCAAAGTCTACATACCAATAGACAGTTTTAAGAAAATTCTTATACGCATACTTTCTAAAGAATTTCCATTTAATTACAATGAGTTACTCACCAGCAGCACCTTATTTTATTCATAAGGTAGCGTAATGACGCTCATCGCTTCTCCATCATTTCTCTTTTAATACCTTGTAATCTTTCATCATGAATTGACACAGAACAAGTGACTGCAAAAAAATAAAAATCCAGCCCAAATAATCAATTATATTGATAATAAAATTATTTAACGTACAAAAGCGCCTGAATTGCAGCCAATTACCCGTCACGCTTGACTTCACGGTCAGCAATGATATTGCTGAAAAAAACGACGGGCAGTCCGCTGACTTAAACCCTCTTCGCTGCTGTTTTTACCGCTCGCCATCACATATAACGCTCATTACATCGTCCTGCAAAAATTGATCTACGGCAAGCCACGACATTAAGTAGTATAAAAATCCAAATTCAAGAAAATCGTTGATATATACATCAAATCTATTGATTGACTCTCGCGTTATCTAAGTAACGTATCCGCCTTCTGCTGCAGAGCAGCATGGTCCTTCACCGCTAGGGTGACATCTGGCTTAACAATCGAGCGTACCGTCTCCGCCCGTATCGCTGAAATTTCGCGCGTTAATTAATAAGTACCATCCCATAAGCGCATTGTGGAAAGGTTATATCCTGCACAACTGACTCTTTTATTTGCTGGTTTATTGGGAAGCGGGTTCGGGGCTGAGCTAATTAACAGCAGAAAATATTGCATTTTATCTATAGCTTATCCATGATCGATTCATGGCACTCTTAGGTTGTAAAGGTTTTAACTGAATATGGAATGGATTGCCGACCCCTCTATCTGGGCCGGGCTCATTACTCTTGTCGTTATTGAGCTGGTACTCGGTATTGATAATCTGGTTTTTATTGCCATTCTCGCGGAAAAACTTCCTCCCGCACAGCGAGACCGGGCCCGCGTCACCGGTCTGCTACTCGCAATGGTGATGCGCCTGCTGCTGCTGGCTTCGATCTCCTGGCTGGTCACGCTAACCAAACCGCTCATGACCTGGCACGATCTGAGCTTTAGCGCCCGCGATCTGATTATGCTGTTTGGCGGATTATTCCTCCTCTTCAAAGCCACCGTTGAACTTAACGAACGGCTGGAAGGGAAAGATAGCGATAACCCGACCCAGCGCAAAGGCGCCAGGTTCTGGGGGGTGGTAGCGCAAATCGTGGTGCTTGATGCCATCTTCTCTCTCGACTCGGTGATAACCGCGGTCGGCATGGTTGACCACCTGGCGGTCATGATGGCTGCGGTGATTATTGCCATTAGCCTGATGCTGATGGCCAGTAAAGCCCTCACCCGCTTTGTTAACAGCCATCCGACCATCGTTATTCTCTGTCTGAGCTTCCTGCTGATGATCGGCTTTAGCCTGATTGCCGAAGGCTTTGGTTTCCCTATTCCTAAAGGCTACCTGTACGCGGCTATCGGCTTCTCGGTCATGATTGAATCCTTCAACCAGCTGGCGATTTTTAACCGCCATCGCTTTCTCTCGGCCAACCTGACCCTACGCCAGCGAACCACCGAAGCGGTGATGAATCTGTTGAGCGGGCGCAAAGACAGTAGCGAACTGGATAGCGAGACCGCCTCGCTGGTTGCCGATCGCGACGATAACCCACTCTTCAATCCGCAAGAGCGGCGGATGATTGAGCGGGTACTGAATCTCAATCAGCGTACCGTCAGCAGCATCATGACCTCGCGTCATGACATTGAACATATTGATCTCAGCGCGCCGGAAGAGGAGATTCGCGCCTTACTCGACAAAAATCAGCATACCCGCCTCGTGGTGACCGGCGGCGATGATGACGAGGATATGCTTGGCGTCGTGCACGTGATCGATCTTCTACAGCAATCATTACGTCATGAACCGCTCAATCTGCAGGTTCTGATTCGTCAGCCGCTGGTGTTCCCGGAAACGCTGCCGCTGCTTCCTGCGCTGGAGCAGTTCCGCAGAGCCAGAACCCACTTCGCCTTTGTGGTCGATGAATTTGGCTCCGTAGAGGGGATTGTGACGCTCAGCGACGTCATGGAGACCATCGCCGGAAATCTGCCTAATGAAGCAGAAGAGATCGATGCCCGTCACGATATTCACAAAAACGGCGACGGGAGCTGGACGGTCAACGGGCATATGCCGCTGGAAGACCTGGTCCAGTCCGTTCCTCTGCCGCTGGATGAGAAACGTGAATACCATACGGTTGCCGGTCTGCTGATGGAGTACCTGCAGCATGTGCCGCAGGAAGGTGAAGAAGTGAAACTTGACGGCTACGTGCTGCGCACGCTGCAGGTGGACAGCCATCGGGTACAAAAAGTACTGATAGTGCCGCCGGCGCAGGATGAAGATGAACTGGATTATGAAGTGTGATGCTCTCTTCGATGAAGCATCAAAAGCCGGACGCAGGCGGGTTAACCGATTTTTAAGGGTTTGCTAATCTTTCTGCCGGGTAGTGGCTATCACCTTACCCGGCCGTCAAAACCTAAACGCTCAATACATCCCTCTTTAGCCGTAGGCCCGCGCAGGCGAAGCGCCGCCGGCAATTCCAGAGGAATGCGCATTGCCGGCAATCTTAGCACGATGCGCTTCTTCTGCTTTTCCTGGCTAACTTACAGTTTGTCGAGCAGCTTCTTCACATCCTTGCCGTCCTGGGTGTTTTTATTGCGTTCAGCCCATTCGCTAAGCCGTTTCCTGGCTTCATCCTGCAGCTGCTTGCGGAGTATCTGGTCAACCTGCAGGCTGTAGCTCAGCGTCTGCCAGTTACCATAAATTCGCAAAGGGATCGCCGTCTGCTTAAGCCTGTCGATGAGTTTGCTTTCGCCCTTCCAGCCGCCCAGTACCCGGACGTTGAAGAGCATATCACAATCTTCTTTCAGCAGGTTGAGCTCACCCTGACCGGTCAGCGCCATCATGTCAGATTGGCCCTGCATATGCGTCAAGGTGACCAGCCCATTATTCAGCGCAAACTCGGTGCTTACAGAATCCAGTCGGGTCGCATTGTCGTAATTTTCCTGCGCCTGAACGTTGGTGCTGCGCTCGACGGCCTGCTGTACCAGCTGCTGGAAGTTGAGCCCTTCAGTGCGCGTATCAGTGAGCTGCGTTACCGCCTGCCCCTGCCAGCTGCGGCGGAACTCGTCGGCATCAATCTTACCGCCGGAGAACTCGCCGGTCAGCGAGAGCTTGCCGGTGAGGTTTATCGAATAATTAAACGCTTTCAGAATCGAGCCGATCTCGACGTTGTCGAGTTGCGGCTGGAAAGAGGCATGCGGCGTTGCGCCCCGCGCGTCGAGCGAGCCGGGGAGCGAGAGTCGTCCACCGTCCAGGCTCCCCTGCATCTGGTGAATCGTCAGCAGCCCCTGCTGGTTGCTGATTTCACTTTTCACCTGGGTAAAGTGCATTCCCCGCCACTGCAGCTGGTCAGCCGTCAGGTTCAGCCGGGCGTTAAACCCGCGCAGGGCGTTGTAATCCTGCTGAATATCGTTATCCGCAATAACCGGGCGTAGCTGCCTGTTCTGGCTTTGCCCCTGCTGGTTAACGCTATTATCGCCAGAGGCGGAGGCATGAGAAAGCAGGCTATCGAGGTTGAGCGTGCCCGCCTGAAGGTTCAGCGTCCAGTCAGGCTGGTCGCCCAGCACGACGCTGCCGTTGCCGGCAATGGTGCTGCCGTTAGCCGTTAAGTTCAGCCCATCGAAGCTGAGCTTTTTCGCATCCTCGACCCAGCTGGCCTGCATGCTGGCCTGGCCGCTAATCCCTTCGGGGGGAAGCTCCGCGCCGCGAAGCTGCCAGTTCAGTTGTGAAATATCCGCCTTCAGAGAATGAGGATAATCACCGCCCTGCACCTGGGCGGAGAAGGAAAGCGCCAGATCGCGCTGATCGCGGTTCACCCGGCCAGAGAAATCGACCGTGGCGCGATGGCTGCTGTCCTGCTCCATCTGCAAACGGATATCGCGCACCGTAACCTGCTCGCCATCTTCATGCTGAAAAAAGAGCACGCTATCGGCAATCTGTAGCTTCTGGACATCATACGACCAGCCGCGATCCTCCGGCACCTGAGGCAGCGTGTTGTCGTGCGGGACGACCGGAGCCCCCTTGCTACGCACGGCTTCGGTTTTGGAGGTCAGCTGGATCACCGCGCCCTTTAACATCACCTGCTTGACCTGCAGCTGATGGGAGATCAGCGGCAGCAGCCCGACGTCAAGGCGCATATTATCCGCGCGAATAACGGGTTCTTCAGCACCCGGCGCGGTCAGGGTCATGCGGCCTGAGAGAATGCTGAGCTGCGGCCAGACGCGCCAGCGCAGCGGCCCATTGAGCTCGAGCTGATAGCCGCTACGATCCGCCACCTCTTTAACCATATAGGCGCGAAAATCGTTGGGGTTGACCAGCAATACCAGCGCGGTAAGACCGGCGACAACTACCGCCAGTAAGATCATCAGCGTGGTCAGAATTCGTCTCATGGCATCCTCAGCAAACCGCTAAAATTATCAATCCTTGTCGATTCGACTCGCTACCGCGCCCTGCTGGTCGCGATATTTCGCATCTTCGCGGCGATTATAAGGCCGCATCGCCGGCCCGGATAACGGCTCAAAACTTAACGCGCCGATCAGCATCCCCGGACGCAGCGCCAGCGGCAGCTTACCCGAATTATAGAATTCCAGTACGATGCAGCCGGACCAGCCCGGATCGATGCGGTGCGCGGTGACGTGCACCATCAGGCCCAGACGCGCCAGCGAAGAGCGGCCATCCAGCCAGCCGACGAGATCCGGCGGCAGGGTGACCGATTCAAAGGTCACCGCCAGCGCCAGCTCGCCCGGATGCAGGAAGAACGCTTCACCATCCGGCAGAACAATCTCTTCGCTCATCACGCGATCCAGCGCCGCGCTGACTTCCGCTTTAGGCCCGCTCAGGTCAATAAAGCCCGCCGTGTGCCCGCGGAAAGTCCGAAACTTATTTCCCAACCGAACATCGACCGTCGCGCCGTTAATGCGCTCAACGGGCGGGCGCGGATTAATGGCCAGACGCCCCTCATCCAACCAGGCTTCTATATCTCGGTCGCACAGACGCATGAACGTTCTCCTTTAAGGCATTGCGCCCCTACGCCTTCCGGGGATAAGGGCAAATTGGCTTCTCTTTGCACGTTACACAATTCGTTCGTGTTATTCAAAGAACTGACTGATTTTGGCCTTCAATATATCGATGGCGATACGGTTCTTACCGCCGCGAGGCACGATAATATCGGCATACTGTTTGGAAGGGTCGATAAACTGCAGGAACATCGGGCGCACCGTTTTCTGGTACTGCGCCATTACCGAATCCATCGAACGCCCGCGCTCGTTAACGTCTCGCTTGATGCGCCGCATCAGGCAGATATCCAGCGGGGTGTCGACAAAAATGGAGAAACTGAGTTCGTTGCGCAGGCGGGCGTCGGTCAGCAGCAGAATCCCTTCGAGAATGATGACTTTCTTCGGTTCAATATGAATGGTTTCCGGCATACGGGTATGCTCAACGTAGCTATACACCGGCAACTCTATCGGCTGGCCGCTTCTCAGCATCTGCAAATGCTGAAACAGCAGACTATGATCCATGGAACTTGGGTGGTCATAGTTGGTTTTTACACGCTCTTCCATCGACAGATGACCTTGATCCTTGTAATAGCTGTCTTCCGGAATAACGCCGATATGTTCATCGCCGACCTGTTCACGTAATTCACGATATAGCGTACTGGCGATAAGGCTTTTGCCCGAAGCCGATGCGCCGGCGATGCCTATAATGACGCACTGATGAGACGTATCAGTCATAAATTTTTGCGACCTGATTAACCTGGGAATGTAGGAAGGGTGGCGGTTGACCGCCAAACGCCGCAATTATAGGGATTTCAGCGCGTCGATACCAGTGCTAAGCGCCTCCCGGGTCTATTCCTCCTCCGGCGACCAGCCTTGCGTATACCAGATATGCAGTAAAGCGTACGAGCGCCAGGGGTGCCAGCGGCTGGCATAGCGCGCAATCCGCGCCGGCGTCATGCCGGGAAAACGCTGTTTAATCAGATAATCATCCGCCAGGAAGATATCCGGCGCCTGCCAGCCGCGCAGCGCGAAATAGTTCGCCGTCCAGCGGCCTATGCCGGGCAGCGTCTGCAGCTGCTTTATTCCGGCGTCGATATTCTCCGGCGCGAAGAGGGGGAGATCGCCGCGGATAGCCGCCTGCGCCAGGTGGATCAGCGCCTCCGCGCGCCGCAGGGGCATGCCCAGCGCCTTTAGCGCCAGCGGATCGGCCTGCGCCAGCCGCTGCGCGCTCGGGAAGAATATACGATATGTCCGATATACGGCATGTCTGAACCGGTATT
>OGYT01000193.1_pt1 | contig 47806 bp, 41 predicted proteins | sample 1576631 | NCBI WGS metagenome assembly OGYT01 (sample SAMEA3541588, study PRJEB24748) | human gut metagenome | biome: human gut; feature: human-associated habitat; material: faeces | place: China | collected 2012
CGCCAGCCTGCACGGGAATTTCCACCACAACATTTTCGCCTTTCTGTACGTCAGAGTAAAGGTTATAGCTTCGTCTAGTTAAGACCCTTCTGTTATTTTTATCTTTTTCAAAGACTGGCTCGCTTTCGCCTGCAAATTCAAGAGTTCCAAAAGACTGTGCCATATCTGGCACGACATATTTCATTTCCATATTGTTTTACCTCGTTTCTTTCTATATTTGATAAGTTAATTACAATCAATTTCTTATTCTGGCGGTTAGGAAAGTACCAGCAATCCCACCGATAGTAAAGGGTAAAATAAATGCTTACGCACCCTTGACTATCCGTGTTCTTGCAGGTTGTTTGCAGACAAGCCAGAATAAGCGGAAGTCTGCCGTTTGACAGCTTCGGCGGAGAGCGTGATTTTTCTTTCATCATACTGTTACCGCCTTATGATTTCTTCATTTTACGGCGTTTGTAAAGATATGTTCCAGCCAGTCCACCAGCAGACGCAAGCAACATCACGACAAATGCCATTACATTTGTACTGTCGCCCGTTTTGGGACTGTCGCTAGGCTTATTTGGCTTTTCTGGTGTCTGTGGTGTTTCGGGTTTCTCTGGTTCTTCTGGGACTTCTGGCTTTTCCTTAAAGGTAATCGTCTGTCCCTCGTCCTCAATGTCTTTATGTTCGGTAACTTTCTTCGGCTCGTCTGGATTGCTGAAATCGTACAATTCCTCAAAAGTTACAAGCTGTTTGCCGTCAAGAGAAGTAGCGTCAAAGGTAAAGGCAACTTCCACTTTCATAGTTTCGCTATCAGCGGTAAAAGTGTAATCACTTTCCACACGTTTTCCATTGATAAGAAGTTCTGCATTTTCTTCTTTCAATATCTGCCAGCCCACAAGTTTATACTGTGTACCGACTTCCAAGCCCTCTAAGGTTACAGTATCAATGATTGTAACGTCTTTTCCAGCTTCAAGCTCTTTGTTGCCGTCCTTATTGGTAGCAGTCGTATGAATTTTGATGATACGCTCTGTGATAAGTACCGTCTGTCCGTCGTCCTCAATGTCTTTGTGTTCCGCAACTTTTACGGGTTCGTCTGGATTGCTCAAATCGTATAATTCCTCGAATGTTACCAGATTTTTACCGCCAAGCTCGGACGCATTGAATGTATAGGCAATTTCCACTTTCATTTCTTCATCATCAGCGACAAAGGTATAATCGTTTTCAACACGTTTCCCGTCAATGATAAGCTCGGCGTTTTCTTCCTTTAACATCTGCCAGCCTTTGAGCTGATATTTTGTGCCTTTGGTAAGTCCGTCTAATTTTACAGTATCTACAATCATGATTTCTTTTCCAGCAAGGATAGTCTTTTCGCCGTCCTTGCTGGTCGCTGTGGTATGGATAGAGATTTCTTTTTCGTATTCATCAGTTAAAGTCCCTAAATCAATCACAAGGTTATTTCTTGATACCACGATTTCAAAAGGCGGGATAAGCTCAAAGCCTTTGTTGCTTTCACATTTCAATTCTTCAATGATGTAAGTATCATAAAGTAATGCACCCTTGCTGTCGTCTGGTTCAGAAGTTCCAAACCACACACCGTCCTCGCTGGTCTTGCCTGCGTTGGTATTGTGTTTATGAGAAGCCCAGTCAGCAGAAGTGGAGAATTGCCCGTTATCATCAGTTACTACAACATGACTTTCTCCCGTCGTCTTGCTTGTGATCCTAAAGGGAACATCAGCAAGACGCTTGTGTGTACCTGCACCGATTTTTATGCCCTCAATATCTCCACGCTTAATCTGATTGTAGATAGAATGGGCTTTGTCGGTTAAGTCCACGATTTTTCCATTTTCTGTAATTGTAAAATCAATCTGTTTTGCACCGTCAGTTAAGTAACCGTTGGGAGCTTCACTTTCAACGATACGGAATTTTCCATAAGGTAAGAGGTCAGAAGAAGTAGAAGCGATACCCTCAATATCTGTACGAATAGTTTTTACGACTTCATTTTTCTTGTATAGCTTGCCCTCAACCAAAACAGAATTATCATTTAAGGAAATAATGTCAAAGGCAGTATCTTTCAAAGTGGCACTTCCTTGTGGCTTTGTATCGCCCGTTTCTAAATCTCGTTTCTGAATTTTGACACCGCCACGGATAACTTTGTCAGATACGGAAAACTGGTTACTTCCAGATAGTACGGCAAGGTCGCCGTCCTCGGTAATTTGTGTTACATATAAGCCCTTAATCTGTTCGGACTTATCGCCAGCCTGCATATATGCACCGTCTAACAAGTAGCCGTTTGGAGCTTTCGTTTCCTCAACGGTTAGCGTTCCAAGTGGAAGAACTGCTTTGCCGTCCTGCATATAGAAGCTGTCGCCAGACACCTTGTAAGCGTCCGCTAATTTTGTGATGTAGTGGGTTGTTCCGTCGCTGTCTGTTTCAGAGATTGTCTTTGTAACCCATGTACGAGTAGCTTCGGCAGGGAGATTGTCTTTCTTATAGAAGCCTGCATAATACTTCCATGTAAATTCCGCACCTGCTAAAGAAGCGTTTCCCTGCGGATTGACTTTCTGTGTTTCCATATCAATCTTGAAAAGCTCAATCAAAGTGTCTGTTACTTTTGGTGTATCTGATACTTTCAAAGTCGCTGTCTTTCCAGCTTCAACCTTTAAGGAATATACAGTTTTATCTACTTTATATCCTGCTGGTGCGGATAATTCCTTGATATAGACTATGCCTGCTTTTACCTCTGCAACATCTGTATTTCCGTTTTCATCAGTCGTAAGGGTGGCAAGCTGTTTTGTGCAGTCCTTATCAGCAAAGACACCGTAAGTTGCACCAGCGATTGAGTAATTCCCGTTACCGTCTGTAATGCTGGCATTACTGGAAACCTTTTGCAGTTTCGCTTTTCCGACATTCAGTTTCGCCCAGAATTGTCCCAATTCCTGCCCCTCGCCAGAGTAGATATAACCGCCACATTCATAGCGTCCTTTATTTTCTTTGACAAAGGCTCTTGCACCAGAGAAAACTTCGTCCTGTGTTGCCTTTGGAATTTCATCATAAGAAGCTCGCACGTTATCACATTGCCAGCCAAGATGTACGCTCAATCTCTGCCAGACTACAAGCTGTCTTAAAAGGTAAGCGTGATTTTTACTTATTCCGCTGTGGCTGTCTGTGTACTGTTTTACATATTCGATAGATAAGGCAACGTCGCTTATCTGGTCGGCACTCATACGTGAGCTTGCGTCAGCTCTGGTCTTGTAACCATTCTTAAAGTCTGTGTTAATGTCAATACAGTAAGCGTCCTCGCCCTCAACGGTTAAATGTCCCTCATTAAAGGTAGAACCAATCGAACCGTCATTCATTACTTTTTCAACGATACCGACACGCTCTTTTGACTCCGTCCAGTATTGCTTACTTTCTGCATGAACGGGTGTAGTCGGTAAAGCAGTAACGACAGTCGCAAGAGCTAAAAAGCCCGTACACAATCGTTTCCATGTCTTTTTCATAGTTTAATGCTCCTTTCATTTTTGGTAATAAAATAGCCGTCCAATAAGAACGGCTGGAAATAGAAAAGGAACGTCATTTTAGGCGTTCCATAGTCTATAAGTTATTCAATTTTTTCTTGTTTCAATACTGATGTGCTGTACCATATCTTTGCATATCTAGGAAAACTTGCGTATCAAGGCTCATTCGTTAGTAGTAAATAAGTAGTAAATTGATGTGTTTGTTTCCTTGAAAATGCTGATAGATACTGTGTTTTAGCGGATAATCAGATTTTTATTGTGTTTTTGTTATTAAAAAACCTTTAATTGTTTCGATAAATTGCAAGCCAACCAAAATCCTTTTATAGAATGGCAAGCTAATGAGGGAGCAGCTGAATTTTTTGTTCCGTACCAAGTATTCCTACCGATGATTAAACGTTGCTTCGCTTATTTAAATACTTATAGAAATATCGAAAAATTCAAAAAAGAAATGGCCGATACGTTTCATGTGCCAGAAGCCGTTATCAACTATCGCATTGAAAACTTAAAGTATGAAACCGAACAGTATTTATCAGGAGTTCCTCTTGATAAATTAGAAATATTGTCTGCGAAAAAGCAATGTGAGCGAAATATACAAGTTCAGTCTTTAAACGATATATCAAACTCAGACTTATCAAGGCAATTTGAGACGTGGAAATTATCTTTTACAGGATAGTAAGTAGAAAGATATAAATATATAATGAATGTTATAAACAAGAATAAATATTTAGGAACATCTGATTAATTAGCCAATGGCTTTTTAATAAAAAATACATATGATTAGGGGGACTATAATTATGGGATTCTTTGATACCTTTAAGGGAAACCAGTACAAGGCTGAATTGGAACAGTTGAAACATGAACATGAAAGCTTGAAAGCATTAATGACTCCAGAAATGCAGGATGCTTTTATGTTAAAGCAGGAAATAGACAGGTTACAGTCAGAACAAATTAGCCATCAAAAACAAATTGATGATTTGAATTTGACTATTGCATCCAAAAATTCAGATATCAATGCTTTAGACAATGAGATTCAGCGAAAGAAAAAAGAAATAGTATGGATGGACGATGAAATCCTTGTCCAAGAGTTTGGACTGTATAAACCACAATTTGAGTTTGCTTCTTCGCTCGATTATAAAGAAAAGCTATCAGAAGTACGGGCCACTCAAAAGGAATTGATTAAAAATAAGCAGGCTGTTACAGGTAATACACAATGGGAAGTAAATGGCAGTGCAGCCAAAGGTAGAAAAATGGTATCTGATACTCAAAAACTTCTCCTTCGTGCATTTAATAGCGAATGCGATGAGTTGGTTTCAAAAGTCAAATATACAAATTTTGATGCATCGCTTGATAAAATTTATAAATCATCAGAGGCTATATCTAAATTAGGCGCCATTATGAATATTTCAATTACGCAGAACTATCTTAATTCTAAAGTGAAGGAATTACGGCTTGCTTTTGAATTTCAAACAAAAAAGCAACAAGAAAAAGAAGAATTAAGGGCTGCAAGAGCAGAACAAAGGGAACAAGCAAAAATTCAGAAAGAATTAGAAGAACAGCGTCGTAAAATCGAGAAAGAGCAAACTCATTACCAAACGGCTTTTGAAAAACTTCAAATGCAACTTGAGCTCAATCCGGATAATCCGGATTTATTATTAAAAAAGGCCGAATTGGAAAGCCAACTTTCCGAAATTGATAAAGCTCTCAATGACGTAGATTATAGACAAGCCAATATGAGGGCCGGATATGTCTACATAATTTCCAATATTGGAGCGTTTGGTGAAAATGTGTATAAGATTGGAATGACGCGTCGTTTAGAGCCGCAAGAGAGAATTGATGAATTAGGTGACGCTTCTGTTCCATTTAATTTCGATGTGCATGCAATGATATTTTCTGACGATGCCCCTGCTCTGGAGGCAGCATTGCACAGGGCTTTTGAAAATAGGAAACTAAATATGGTCAATCAAAGGCGAGAATTTTTTAATGTAACATTAGATGAGATAAAAGAAGTGGTAAAGAAAAATTTTGACAAAACTGTAGAGTTTATTGATGTGCCAGATGCCGAGCAATACCGTATAAGTATGAGAATGAAAGAAATATCATAAATGGCTATTGACAGTAAAAAGCCCCAGGAGCCACGAACTCCCAGAGCTTTTCACATGGATTTTCTCTTACCGGACACCCCGGAAGATATAATCAACATAGACACTTGAATTATATCATTCCTGGAACGTCCTGGCAAGAGGCGTATTTTTTATACCCAAAAATCAGTTGCGACATCGCAACTCCCAGAAAGGAATGATATCATGCCAAAACGAAAGAAACATCCCAGGCTCCCCAACGGCTACGGCTCCATCCGATACCTTGGCAAGAGCCGAAAGAACCCCTATGCCGTCCACCCGCCAGCGGACATCGACGGGAACCGTCCTCCGGCCCTCTGCTATGTGGATGATTGGATGAAGGGCTTCATCGTCCTCACGTCCTACAAGGCCGGCACTTATACACCCGGCATGGAGGCCACCCTGGAACTGCCGGGTGACTCTGGCACCCTGGACACCCTGGTCAATAAAATTATGGCCGACTACAACAGAGTCAAGGGAATTGAACCGGACGAGCCGGAAAAGACCTTCTCAGAGGTCTACAAGGCCTTCTACACGGATAAATTCTCCGAAGGCAATAAATACTCTAATGCAACCAAATATTCAATCAAGGCCGCATATAAAAACTGTGCGTCCCTCTATGATAAAATATTTAGCTCCCTCCGCGCAAAAGACCTGCAGGATAACCTGGATGCGTGTAATCTAAAATATGCCAGCCTGGAACTTATCAGGAACCTGTACAGGCAAATGTATAAGTACGCTGACAGTCAAGGATGGTGTGATAAGGATTATAGCCAGTATGTCAAAATCAAACGGGATGACGATGATGAACATGGTGTGCCATTTTCAGATGCAGACCTGAAAATCCTGTGGGATAACAAAACAAATGAAACCGCTGAGATGCTTCTCATAATGTGCTATTCCGGATGGCGTATATCAGAATACATTGGCCTCGAAGTGAATTTACAGAAAAAGTATTTTATGGGTGGAATAAAAACGGAAGCTGGTAAAGGACGTATCGTACCAATTCATTCCGGTATTCTCCCTTTGGTTGAACGCCGGATAAGCAAGTATGGGAAGCTCCTTCCGTGCAGCGACAAAGATTTCAGAAAACAAATGGATGAGCTACTAAACCGGCTTGGAATTCCAGGTGACCCCAAACATACACCACATGACTGCCGGCATACATTTTCTATGTTGTGCGAAAAGTATGAGGTAAAAGAAAACGACCGTAAACGGATGATGGGACACTCATTCAAGGCCGACATTACCAACAAGGTTTACGGCCACCGTGACATAGAGGATCTGCGAAAAGAGCTAGAAAAGATAATCATTGATTTGTGACTTTATTGTGACCAATAAACCCTAATAACATGGTAGAAAGCGGTAGGAACCGGAAGTTACAAAAACGGCGCAAACCCGCATAAAACCTACCATTTTCGTCCCATTTCTTATGCAAATCATACCATTCTAAATACAGCCTGATATTAAAGTATCGTTAATATTCCTCCCATCCCGTTGACATTATCCCTTTATCCTCATATAATTCCAGCAGGACAGGATATTTCCATATATAAAACATCAGAAGGGAAATGACATACATATGGACGCCACCGTCAACGACGATGACCAAATTTTCACCCAAAAACCACGCTTCATATGTTTAAAAGAAAAGGCATGACCCGCATTCATACACATGGATGCGGGCAATGCCTTTTTCTTTTGAAATAATACTGCCAAACAGATAAAAGAGGAGGAATCATTGTGAGTATTCATTCGTTTTTCAGTCTATTAGGAGGGCTGGCATTATTTTTGTACGGCATGCAGATGATGAGCACCAATCTGGAAGCCGCAGCCGGAAGCCGCATGAAGCAGATTCTGGAGCGGCTGACTGCCAACCGGTTTTTAGGCGTGTTCGTGGGAGCCGGAATCACTGCTATCATCCAGTCCTCATCCGCCACAACCGTCATGGTGGTAGGCTTCGTCAACTCCCAGCTCATGACACTCAAACAGGCTGTCTGGATCATCATGGGCGCCAATATCGGAACCACCGTGACCGGCCAGCTCATAGCCCTGGACATCGGGGCCATCGCGCCGTTGATTGCATTTGCAGGTGTTGCCCTGATTCTTTTTGTCAAACAGAAAAAGGTCCAGTTTGCCGGTGGTATTATTGCAGGTCTGGGTATCCTCTTTCTCGGCATGGGAATGATGAGCGCTGCAATGATACCCCTGCGCGATTCCCAGCATTTTGTCAATTTGATGACAAAGTTTTCCAATCCCTTTCTGGGTATTCTGGCCGGAGCAGCTTTTACTGCTATTATACAGTCCTCTTCTGCATCAGTTGGTATCCTTCAGGCTTTGGCTGTAAGCGGATTAATCGGACTGGACAGCGCGGTCTTTGTCCTGTTCGGCCAGAATATCGGCACCTGCATCACGGCAGTCCTGGCCTCTATCGGGGCAAACCGCGACGCGAAACGGACCACCCTGATTCACCTGATATTCAATGTCATTGGCACAACTGTGTTTACCCTGATCTGCCTGGTGTCCCCCTTTACACAGTGGATGGCCTCGTTCACACCGGACAATCCCGCGGCGCAGATTGCCAATGTACATACACTGTTTAACATTGTCACAACCCTGCTTCTGCTGCCTTTCGGCACACAGCTTGCGCGGATATCCGAAAAGCTTCTGCCTGATAAGCCGCAGAAAACAACGGATGAGGAGCGCTGGTTTGAGGATTTGCTGGCCTCCGAACATGTACTTGGCGTATCAGTCATAGCAAGGAAGCAGCTGAATGAGGACATCAGCCGGATGCTTACTCTGGCGGCCTCCAATGTTGAAACCAGTTTTCTGGCTTTTGAGCACAGGGATGAATACGAATTGGAGCAGATTCAAAAACGTGAGGAAGAGATTGATCTTTACAATGCCCAGTTATCCAGAAGGATTTCCAGGGTCCTTGCAGTGGAAAATTCCCCGTCTGAAGTAAATGCGCTTAACCGCATGTTCTCCATCATCGGAAATGTGGAGCGCATCGGCGACCATGCAACAAATATTGCCGGCTATGCCCGGACCATGATGGAGCGCAGGCTGGAGCTTTCATCCCAGGCATCTGTTGAACTGGCCGATATGAGGACCTCCTGCATGCGCGCCGTACACCTGATTTGCAGCGCCTGCTGCGTTGATTTCACTTTTGCTCCAGAGCAGGAATCTCCAGATAAACGCGGATCTCTGACGGAACATGACGCTCCGGCAGAACATATATCCTTACCGCAGCACGCCTCCCTTCTGGAACAGGCCCTGCTGCTGGAACAAGACATTGACAGCCGGACCGCCCGGTACCGCTCTAACCAGATTGAACGCATGCGAAAGGGAAAATGCCATGTGGAGACTTCCATCCTGTATTCGGAAATCCTGACCGATTATGAGCGCATTGGCGACCATGCGTTCAACATTGCCCAGGCGCTTGACAAGCTGGATGAAAATTAACATGCAGATTCGTTTTCCGCAGCAGTCACTAAGCTTCCGGCGGCAATGCCTGCTTCTTCCGGCGTTTTTTATGTTCCTGAAGATAAAATGATTGAACGCAGGCCGACGAACAAAGTCATTGAAAGAAAACGTATTGCTATGCTATAATCAATGTATCCGTATAGGGCGGGGGCAGTTCATACCATCAGGTATAAAAGTCAATCAGAATATAACTGGTTAGAACTGGAATAGTAAGCCTATACACACTTAAAATGTGTGCATGGGCTTTTATATTTTGCAGAAAGGCGTTCCAAACAATGAGCAGCATAGTAACTACATCTATTGTTTCATTTATCAGTACCAACATAGATAATATTTTTGTCATGATGGTGCTCTATGCCAGGGTTGACGAAACTTTTAAAAAGAAATATGTTGTCATTGGGCAATATCTTGCTATTGGCATACTGACAGCAATAAGCCTGTCAGCCGCTTTCGGCCTCAACTTTGTTCCGCAAAAATACGTCGGTCTGCTCGGTTTTATACCGATTGCTTTAGGCGTCAAAGAATGGATATCATACAAAAGACCTGCCCAAAACAAATCCAATCGTAAAGAATTTCCGTTGGAAACAGAAAAAACCGAAGCTGCCCACCCCAACAAGCTGCAGAATATATTGCGGAATGTAACATCTATGGCCAGTAAAATCGTAAAGCCTGAAATTTTAAGCGTTGCTCTCGTAGGCGTGGCAAATGGAGCTGATAATATTGGCGTTTATATTCCATTATTTACCGGCTATTCATCAATACAGGTCATTATAACTATCATAGTGTTTGTTTTAATGATGGCGGTTTGGTGCTTCCTGGGAGAAAAGATAACCGATTTCCCCAAGATAAAAGCAATCATTCAAACGTATAAGTATTTTGCCGTACCGGCTGTCTTTGTTGGACTTGGTATATACATCATTATCAAAAGCGGGTTAATAACGTGATATAAACAGCTTTATACCTGATTGTAAAATAACGGCCGGCAATATACATGACAGTGTTGTTTTTGATACTATATATGCCTAAAAGTATGCCGATTATGCCACCTATTGTAAAAGTCATGTCATTTATAATATCCTGGACTCAGCAGATCTGCAGATATAAAATTAAAATTACCAGGAGGAAGCATTATGTTATATCATAAAGATGTAGACGGCGACCGCGAATATGTCCATATTTTCGATGAGGATAAATTGAAGATATGTTTTGAAGCACTCGCCGATACGACGAACGAGATACACGATTTACCTGCCCAAGACGGCATTAAGCAAAAAATTCTGGGATGTGTAAATCCCGCTCAGGAAAACAGGCTTACCATTCCGGGGATACCCCCGGTGGTTGTGCTCAGAAAAGCACTGGATTTGCAGCTTTCCAAGCATGAGCATGACGTGAATGTTCTGAACACATATGTGAGCATATACGGCAGCAGATTCCAACGTATTTTACTGCCTGCGCCTGATGTTCTGTTTTCCAGCAAAATGGGACAGTCTCAAAGTTCATTCAAAGCTCAGGATACCGCATCATTTCTTACATCGAATCTATTATATCGAAAAATGACGTTTGCAGAATACACGTATCTCTGTAACAGAAAGGAACTGCCTTGTAACGGCAACTATTTTTCTCCGGATGGCTTGTGGCAATATTCCCCGGATGACCCCACAGGGCTGAGCCAGAATCATGAAGTATTAGTAAAATTCACATTAGCGCACAGCCTTGGCTCTATTTTAGATAACGTACTATCCAGCAACATACCGGTATATAGGGAAGGGGGAAATCTGTCAAAAGCAGCCTCTGAAAATATTGATATGTTTGCCAGGCATTTATGCGCCTTTCCGAAAAAAGGAAAAACGGAGTTTAAGGCCGGAATAAAAATAGAAAGCGATTGTATATCGTTCCGTATGGGCAATGGACTGAAAACAGGTGTATGCTACATTCCACTCATTCAAGGTGAACTTGAAAATATTGAGGTGGAAGCGTATAATATAGTAATCAGCGATGAGAAATATGACGCTCTGCAGAAGGGTGATCAGGAGCCCATGGGGATAAAATTTCATGAAATCGCAGACTACTATCTGCCTTTGCTTAAAAGTAATTTCACATTCAATTCCAGGTAAGCCAATCATCCCGTGTAACTAACAAAGGCCTTCGGGACATACCAAAAGGAGCCGTCAGACCAGGACAGCTCCTTTTGCATCATCACCATTCATATTACCACTATATTACCACTCATGTTACCATTCACATATTCCATATATTACAAAAAAACTACAGAAGGAATCCCATTGATTTAGCCTGGGCTGTCAGTTCATCCCGGAACCTGGGATGCGCTATGCTGATTAGAAGCTTTGCACGCTCCCTCACCGTCCTGCCGCTCAGACGGACGATACCGTATTCCGTGGCAACATAATCCACATCATTTCTGGAGAGGGTCACGGCTGTACCGGGTGCATGGGATAGGCATATCTTTGACAAAGTCCCGTTTTTTGCGGTGGATGCCAGAGCAATGATGGACTTGCCGCCCGTGGCATGGATGGCTCCTGTTACCGTATCCACCTGGCCTCCGCTTCCGCTGTACTGCATGGGACCAATACTCTCGGAGGATACCTGGCCCAGCAAATCAATTCCCATGGCCGTATTGACGGAAACCATCTTATAATTCCGGGCAATTACATGGGGATTGTTCACATAGCTGCATGGATTCATGGCAACACAGGGATTGTGGTCCATAAAATCGTAGAGCCTCTGGGATCCGCGGCTGAAGGCGCCTACGATGATGCCCCGGTTAATACTCTTTTTCCGTCCGTTTACAGCCCCGGCTTCCACCAGCTCCAGAATGCTGTTTGTAATCATCTCTGTGTGGACTCCCAGATCCTTCTTGTCCAGAAAGGCATGGGCCACTGCATCCGGGATTGCGCCGATTCCCAATTGTATGGTGGAACCGTCTTCCACCAGCTCCGCCACATATTCTCCTATCTGTTTTTCCACCTCTCCGAAGGGAAGGGGATCCATGGTCTCCAGGGGATGGTCATATTCATAGATTCCCTCCACCTCGCTGATGTGAATTTCGTTGTTTCCATAGATAACAGGAAGGCTGGGGACTACCTCCAGATAAATTTTCTTCGCGGCGTTGCGGAAATCTGTTTCATTTACATTGGACAGGGACGTGCGGAAATACCCTGTCCTCTCATCCATGGGGCACACTGCCGCCACGTACACGTCCAAACCTCCCCTGGCCTGAATCATCTTGCTCCCCTGGCTGTGGTAGTGGGTTGGCACATAGTCCACATGGCCCTGCCGTATATATTCCCGCTCATCACCGGAGAGAACAAAGCCAGACAGGGTATGTATCTTCTCTTTGCATTCCACGCTGTCCAGAAATTCAAAATCCCCTTTTTTATATGTGGTTCCGTAAAAGAAGTCAAAACCTTCCCTGAGCCTGGGCGCAATCCTGTGGAGGTTCTTATAAAACAGCAGCGGCGCGTTCACACCTCCGCTGGTAGCCACAAAGTCCCCGTCCCTGATGGCAGCCAGGGCATCGTCCACCGTACACTGCTTTGCCTTATATTGTTCCAGATACCGGTTCATCGGCACTCACCTGCCTCCTTTAATTTCTCAATCACATCCATTCCAGCCCTGAATGCCCTGCGGTTCAGTTCAATCAGCTCCGGTTTCCTGCCCAGCTTATGCATGGCAATCTCCTCTGCCTTGTCTGCGGGAATGGTGTTAGTCAGAGCCATATACGCTGCGAACATAATGACATTAGCCACCTTCCGGTTTCCCAGCTCGTAAGCCATATTGTCGATATCCACCTTTACTATCTGTATATCATCACGGCTCAAACCGGATGTGTCCACAATGGAGCTGTTTACCAGCAGCGTTCCGCCCGGCCTGAGCCTGGGAAGGAAATCCACCATTGAGGGCTGATTCAGGGCGCACAGCACATCCAGTTTGTTGGAAGTAGGGGAACCAATCATCCTGTCAGACTGAATCACAGTGCAGTTCGCGGTTCCTCCCCTTTGCTCCGCCCCATAGGATGGGAAAAAGGTAGCGTAAAGCCCCTGTTCCATGGCACACTCACCAATCAGTTTTCCTATCATCATAACACCCTGGCCGCCAAAGCCCGCTATCATTAATCGGTTAATCATTCTGCCGCCTCCTCTTCGCTGTCCTTATAAATACCCAACGGAAATTCCTTCATAACCTTCTCCTGAAGCATCTTTACGCTTTCAAGCGGTGACAGTCCCCAGTTGGTGGGACAGTTGCTTAACATCTCCACAAAGGAGAATCCCTTGTTGTTCATCTGGTTTTGGAATGCCTTGCGCAGGGCCTCTTTGGCCTTTCGTATATTGGCCGGCGTATCCAGGGCAAAACGTCCTGAGTACACTACACCCCTTAAGGCCGCTATCATTTCTGCCATATGCATGGGATATCCTGTCAAATCCGTCCTTCGTCCCTCCACACAGGTGGTGGTCTTTTGTCCAATCAGGGTAGTGGGCGACATCTGGCCTCCTGTCATTCCGTAATTACAGTTGTTCACATAGAACACACAGATATTCTCTCCCCGGTTGGCAGCATGCATCACCTCCGCAAATCCGATGGAGCTTAAGTCTCCGTCTCCCTGATATGTAAATACGATGCTGTCCGGATTACAGCGTTTTAATCCGGTGGCATAGGCAGGAGCACGGCCGTGGAGCGCGCATCCCTGATCGATTTTAATGCATGGTGAACTGTTATTGGCACATCCAATGGGCTGTACAACCACTGCCCGGTCCGCAATGCCCAGTTCATCAATCACCTGCATACATAGCTTGATGAACGTACTGTGCATGCAGCCGGGACAGAATTTATTATTTGTTATATCAAGGCTTTCAGGTCTGCTGTATACTTTTTCCATTGATTCTACTCTCCTTTCACAAGACGGATAGCCCGCTCTGCCACATCATCCGCATCCACGATGACACCGCCGGTCGTCAGACACGTGTAAACAGGCAGACGGCCGCCCACTGCCAGCTCCACATCCTGAGCCATGAGCGCGGGAATGGCCATCTCCACATCCAGGATAAACCTGGCCTTATCCGCTATTTTTCTGTAGGCGTCCGACGGGAACGGATTGGTGGTAATTGGGCGTATGAGACCAGCCCTGTACCCTGCCTCCCGGAGCTCATCCACGCAGGTATGGCAGATACGGCCGCAGGAACCGTATGCAGTGAGAATAAATTCGGCATCCTCTGTCATATACTCCTCCACCATGACCTCATCCTTTTTCCAACCCTCATAGATTTCAGCCCACTCCAGTGCCTTTTTCATCTGCTGTTCCTCCACAAAGGAGGCATTCAGCACAATATTGGGCCGGCCGCCATGGTATCCCTTGCCCACTACAGCCCATTCCGGGGTCCTGGGCGGTTCTTTTGCCTCCGGCAGCGTCACGGCCTCCATCAGTCCGCCCACTAAGCTGTCTGCAAAGACAAACACCGGCATACGGTATTTCTGTGTCACATCAAAAGCCTTTGTTACCAGGTCCACTGCTTCCTGGATGGTAGCCGGCGCATAGTTAATAGTCTGATAACCGCCATGGCCCGATGCGCGGTTAATCTGGAAATAATCGGACTGGGCCGGCTTCATAACCCCGGTTCCGGGGCCGGCTCTCATGATGTCCACAATCACCGACGGCACCCTGGCAGCTGCCAGGGATGAGATTCCCTCTGCCATCAGGCTGATTCCCGGTCCGGATGTAGAGGTCATGGCAAGAGTTCCTCCTGCCGCTGCCCCGTAAACCATATTGATGGAGGCCACTTCGCTTTCTCCCTGTACAAATATCCCCCCTGCTTTTGGCAGTGCCCGTGACAGATACTCAGGCACCTCACTCTGAGGCGTAATGGGATAACCGGCGTAAAACCGGCATCCGGCTCTGACCGCTGCTTCCGCAATGGCTTCATTGCCTTTCATAAATTTTCTTTCCATCACTGTTCTTCCTTTCATACGTTCTTATGGTTGTTCTTACTTCAAATATGAGTTCATCATTTAAACACTTCAATGACACAGTCAGGACATACCTGGGCGCACATACAGCACGCGATGCATGCTTCCGGATGGGCGTCCACTACATACCGGTAGCCCTTTTTATTGATTTCCCCTCCGATCTCCAGGACCTTCTTCGGACATACGCTTACGCATAATTCGCAGCTTTTGCAGCTTTCCCTGCTGATTTCAAGTTTTGCCATAATCACACTTCCTCTCCTAATTTTAATTATGATTCATATGGGGACCTTCCTATAGACCGCCACATTGAACGCTTCATTCAGACATATAATTTGTCTACAAACGTATTAAGTTCCAGTATCGGAAGTCCGGTAAGTTTTCTTACTTCCCCAAAAAACCGTTCCGAGACAGCCAGCCCGTGTAGCTTTAAGCCGGCCTTACCCAGCTCTGCCTCCAGATGCCTGACATATTCCATAATCAGTTCAGGCGTCGTATACTCTCCCATAAACGGATTTGCGATGAACTTCAGACCTTCTGCCGGTATCCTGGCTGAAATAAGGATTGCGTTCAGGCTCTCCAGGATGTCCTCCATACTTCCTGAAAAAGCGCGGCAGGGATTGATTACATAGTAATAACTGGTATTTCTCTCAGCCATCAGGCCCGCAAACTGTCCCAGCATGGCTGCGCCCACAGCGTTTCCTCCTGCATCAAACACACAGCATATGCTGTCGTCCTTAAGCAAAGAAGTGACTCCCTGGGGCATCAGAGGCGAATCCCACAGTTCCGGGTTGACCGCCATATGTACGTGCCCCTTTTCCAATAGGTAGGAAAAATCCCTGGCCCGAAACATACATTTTGTCTGGTCCATATCAATCAGACACACTGGTACGGGCATGTTTTCCGCCAGACGCAGGGCCAGATTTGCAGCAATCTCCGTCTTTCCACTTCCCGCTTCCCCAATCAATACAAAGTTATGTGTACTCATTTACCTTTCTCCATTATTTCGTTTTTATATCAGTTCATTCACAGGTCTGGCCTGTCTGTTCCAAGGCAGGCCCTGTTTTACGTTTGCGAAACTGATTGTAGCATAGCGTTTTGCAAACAGCAAGTAATTTTTGATAATTTTTACTAATTGTTTTGGATATTTTTATGCATATTATCTAATAAATCGGTTATGTCGCAAAATAATCTTTGATATGTTTTAAAAATATCCACAAAATATACGTGATATATACATGTTTTATGCATCAATTGCACAAAATATCATTGACTTATTTCACTCCAGGGACTACTATATTCACAGGGTGTTTTACGTTTGCACCGTTGCATCCAAACATACCAATAAAATGAGTTAGGGAGAGGTTTTCATGAAATCTGTAAATACAAGAAAATATTGTTTGAGCATCCTATGCATATTAATTGGCCTTGTGATTGGCCTGATTCGGCCGCCCGGAGAATTGACCGTGGAAAGCATGCGGTACCTGGGTATTTTTATGACCGCTGTCCTTCTGCTGATTCTGCAGCTGTACCCGGCGCCTCTGGTTGCCTTATTTGCCTGCATAGCATTTGTTGCATTCCATGTCTGTACGTTTCCGGAAGCATTTTCTGCCTGGAGCGGCGACACCATGTGGACGGTCATCCTGATGATGATTTTTGCCACCGGCATTGCCAAGACAGGTCTTATTGACCGGATTGCATACAATATCATCAAGTTTTTCCCTGCCACCTATACAGGCATGGTAGTAGCCATCATGGCCACCTCCACAATTTTGTCGCCCATTGTACCTAATTCCTATTCCAAATGCGCGGTTCTGGGACCGTTTGCCGCATCTGTTGCAAAGGCTAATAACATCAAAAAGGGAAGCAGGGCTGCCGCAGGACTGTTCTGTGCATTCTTTGTTCCGGCCGCCATCCATACCATGGCCTTTCTGACAGGCAGCGCCATGACCTTTGTGCTGATTGGTATGATGGGTGATGGGTATGCCTTCAGCTGGACAGAATGGTTTGTATGCTGCTCCCCATGGTTTATCGTAAACCTGGTATTGACCTTCCTCTTTATACAGGTCTACTATAAGCCGAAAGAAAAGCTGAACATTTCAAAGGAACTGATACACCAGAAAATAGCGGAATTAAAGCCCATGAGCAGTGATGAGAAGGCTGCGGCCGGCATCCTCGCTGTCTCCATCCTGCTCTGGATTACCGGATCCTATACAGGACTTAAGGCCTACACGGTTGCGGCCCTTGCCTTCTGCGCCATGTTTCTTAAAGGAATATTTACCATGAAGGACTTTCAGGACATGGTACCCTGGGGCGGGCTGATTACTCTGGTAGCCTCCCTGCTTTCCATTTCCGCCCTTCTCAATGTAGTGGGAGTCAACAACTGGCTGGCCAGCGTGGCGGCTCCTGTCATTATCCGGTTCATACCAAACGTGTATGTGTTTATCATCCTTTTGTGTATCAGCACCTACCTGCTGCGATACCTGGAGTGTACCGGATTGGCCACCCTTGCCATCATCGCTGCCATATTCCTTCCCATAGGAGCTCCTTTGGGAATCCATCCCTTCATCACCCTGTTTGCGGATTACCTTGCCATGCTGGTATGGAATCTTTCCTTCCACAATCCCTATTACCTTCAGGCGGAGGCAGTGGTGGACGGTTTGATTACCCATAAAAATGTAGTCTCCATGTCCCATGCCTATATGGTCATACATATACTAGGGCTGCTGGCCAGCGTTCCCCTCTGGAGATATTTAGGAATGTGCTAATGGATAACTCCCGGCCAAAGTTATGGCAGAGCGGCGTACCGTTCATTTATTAATGATTGTATTTTTAAGTACATCCCTATATAATTGTTACTATCACCGGTCTCAGACCGTATCGGGGGAATTGTACCATGACAGACATAACCAATACTGCGGGAAATGATTTGAAGAATTATGCTTACAACATACTGAAAGAACGGTTGATTAACTGTACCTACGCACCAGGAAGCATTCTGAATGAAGCCCATCTCACTTCAGAGATGAAGCTCAGCCGCACACCTGTGCGTGAAGCTGTCAGCCGTCTGGAGACAGAGGGATTTGTGAAAGTGATTCCCAAAAAGGGAATTCATGTTACGGATATCCTCTTAAGCGATGTGCTTCAGATTTTCCAGATTCGGACGGAATTTGAGCCCACTATACTGAGGCTGTCCGCGTCACGTCTTCCAAAGGATGAACTTTTATACTTTATACAGCGTTTTGAGAACCCGGATCCGGACGACACCGTCATGGATCGGATCCGGTTAGACACTGCGATGCATCTGTTCATCATCGAACACTGCGGAAACCGCTACATGGTGGACATCATGCACCGGGTCTATGATATCAGCAGCCGGATTATATTTTTCATCCACCAGAATCATGCAGCCGTACACGATGACAGCGGGGAGAACCTGGAAATTCTCAGGCTTCTGCTGGACCGCGACCTGGAGACTGCCACCGAGAAAATGCGTGTCCACATGGAGCACTGCCGGATGGCTGCCCTGAATTACTTCTACACGGTTCCGGACGGAGAAGCTCCGGTTAAAACTTACCGGGATAAACTGTACAAAAAACAGGAAACGGCGCCGCATCCGTATAGATAAAAAAAATAGCCGGCTGTTTCCTTATAGAAAAAATAAATGCCGGGCCTGCAAAGGGGCAAAAGCGTTTGCATACACTTTCAAACCTGCTATAATTAGAGACATGTGATGATAATTTCAAAGCATACTTCCGGGAATAGGAAGAATCAGATACATGTTTAAGGAGGATACGAACTATGAAATTAGATGAACGCGGAAAACAGTGCCCCAAGCCTGTGATTGACACTAAAAAAGCGTTGGAATCCTGCAATCCGGGAGAGACGGTTGAGGTATTGGTAGACAATGAGATTGCGGTCCAGAATCTGAGCAAGATGGCTGCCAGCAAAGGCCTTTCAGCTGTTTTCGAGAAAATAAGCGACAATGAATTTTTCGTAAAAATCCCAGTTGGCCAGGGAGTAACCCCTGCTTCCGGTGCGCCGGATGATTCGGATGAGGAACCGGCGGCCTGCCTGCCTGACAGCCGCAAAAAGGGCATGGCAGTGGTTCTGTCCTCCAACCTTATGGGCCACGGTGACCCTGAACTTGGAAAGGCTCTCATGAAGGGGTTTGTCTACGCCCTTACACAGCAGGATGTCCTGCCGGACACCATTCTTCTGTATAACAGCGGCGCCTATCTTTCCTGCGAAGGCTCTGATAACCTGGAGGATTTAAAATCCATGGAATCCCAGGGCGTGGAGATTCTCACCTGCGGAACCTGCCTGAATTTCTATGGATTGAGCGAGAAGCTTCAGGTCGGCAGCGTCACCAATATGTATGAGATTGTGGATTGCATGACAGCCGCCAAACTTTTGGTGCGTCCTTAAGCTTTCCTGACAGCCGGACTGACAAAAAGATTATAATACCGCAAAAGGACCCCTACATCTCATTTCAGGGTCCTTTTTCATATGCTTACCTGCTCAGACCTGATTCATACCTGTTCAAGGCATCCTCAGACATCAGCCAGGATTCCGGTCACACTCAGCCAACTCCGATAAATATTGTCCTTAAACACCGCCTCATTCCTGATGACCGGCAGATTGCATATACACCTCCCGCCTGCTGTCCGGGACGCCGTTCCATCTCTCATAGTACCTCTCATCCCGGTTTTGATTCCGGCTTTCCATCCCCCGTTCATCCCATCCTCCTCCATTCTCAGATATCCTGTCTCCAGGTCCTGGTCCGACACACACAGGCATTTTACATTATCCGCAAATAATTCCGGATGCATAAGATAAGCCGCTGCCGTCACATCCCAGTTATAGAAACCGTGAATGCCGTAGCCCTCATCATTATATCTGAACCAATCATCTGTTTTTTGCATAATATACGCTGCTGCCCTGTTTTCCGTTCCCGATAACCGTTCCCTGTATTCCTGTTTTGTAAATAAAACTTTAAGGCAGTTGTTGCCTGTTATCACGGAAATATTCCGGCCCTTTGTGAGGACGGTCCTGGCAGCCGGCGGGTCACAGGAAAAATTCAGTTCCTCCATCACCTTCTTTTCAAATACAAGGGGGCTTGTGATTCCGCCCATTAAGACAATTTCTTTTACCTTTTCAAAGAAATGACTGTCCCGCTCATATGCGCCTTTCAGGTTTGTCAGAGAACCCGTGGCAAGAATCGACAGCTCCCCCGGATGGCGGTCCGCCATTTCCGCCAGAAAGAGGGCAGCCTCGCTCTGGTAACAGCCCCTCTTCTCCCCGCCTCTTTTTACAGGAATATCCCTGCGCCCCAATTCTTCCAGCATCCGCAGATTCACTGCCTGCACCACATCCAGGCTGCTGTTTCCATAGGTGGATGTAATCCCCAGAAGTTGGGCCTCCCTGCTTCCCAGCAAATACATCAGGGCCAGCCCGTCATCCACATCGCAGTCCTTTACTCCAAAAGTATTGTCACAGTCAAATATGATTTTCTTCATCTGCATCTCCTCCCGTCCATGTTTTCCCGGCACAGTCCCCGCCTGGACACAATCCCCGCCGCAGCACATAACCTGCCACCACATACCGTTTCCGGCCCCATATCCCTCATTCCATATCATGCCTGAACAGCACGGCTCCTTCCGTTTCCACGGCCAGTCCGGCCTTCATACCTGCCCGTAATTTTACCGGCCAGCCGGGGCCTTCCATTCTCTGGCACAGGATGCTTCCGCCGGGAGCCATTTTCTCAGGCACCCTCACCCTTATCTCTGTCATCTCCCCCATGAAGGTAACTTCCTCCACCGTATAATCACCCTCCTCTTTCAGCTGTACTGAGTTCGGACGAATCATGGCGTCATAGACCCCATCTGGCAAATCCGTTCTTTTTTCAAACAAAGAGCTGACAAACCGGCCTCCTGCCACTGACCCGGAAATATAATTTACCTTTCCAAAGTACTCTGCCACCTTTTTTGTTTCCGGATGGCAGAACATCTGCTCCGGAGTTCCGTACTGAAGAATCTTCCCATCCTCCATCAATGCTATGCGGTCGGACAAGCGAAGGGCCTCAGCCTTGTCGTGAGTGACGAGAATAGTTGTGATTTTCCACGCCTCATGAAGTTTTCTTACCAGCCGCGCCATCTCTGTCCTCAGCCCCTCATCCAGGCCGGAAAAGGGTTCGTCCAGAAGCAGCACCCTAGGTTCTGCTGCCAAAGCCCTGGCCAGGGCTACTCTCTGCATCTGGCCCCCTGACATCTCCTTCATCCTTCTCTTCTCAAATCCAGGAAGCTGAACCGCCCGCAGCAGTGCCTCCACCCGCTCCTTCTGCTCTTTTTTCGGCACCTTTCTGAGTTCCATGGGAAAGGCAATGTTTTTCTCCGCCGTCATATGGGGAAACAGCCGCAAATCCTGAAACACGATTACCGTTCCCCTCTCTTTTGGCTGCTGTTCCATCACAGATGCTCCCTGTATCCGTATATCCCCGCTCTCCTGCTCCAAAAGACCTGCTATGCATTTTAACAGAGTGGTCTTTCCGCAGCCGGATTTTCCCAAGAGAGATACAAACTCTCCCTCCTGTATTTCCAGGTCGATTCCATGCAGTATCTTCTTTTTCTGAAGGGATACCCTCAGATTTTCTATGTTAAGACTCATAATATCCTCCAACCATCTGTCCGGTCCAATACCCCGCAATCCGTTCAAACACAGCAAATACCAGCAGAGTGATGCCCATGAACAAAATGCTGTAAACGCAGGCAATATTCCGGCTGCTGCTCTGTAAATAGGGAACCATTACAACCGCAAAGGTCTTTACCCTGCCGCCTCCAAGAAGCAGTGTCAGAAAAAACTGGCTGAAGGATACAATGTATGACATGCTGACTGCCGACAATATCACCGGAACCAGCATTGGCAGTGTGGTCCTTCTGAATGCCTGAAAGGAACCCGCCCCCAGCACCCGGGCCTGCTCCTCCAGTCCAATGCCCACTGCCCGGGTGCCGTCCATAATAAGGCACACCGCGTAGGGCAGGGAATAAATCAGGTGTGCCAGAATGACCCCCGCCACTGTATTGTTAAGTCCCAACCGGATAAACGTAATTTGTATCCCCATGGCAAACACAGTTCCAGGTACCATGAGAGGAAGCACGGTAAGAAATGACATCAATTCCTTCCCCCTGAACCGGTACAGGACAAGGGCCCTGGATGTCAGTATCCCGATGACGGCCGCCAGGACGGCCACCACAGAAGAAATCATGACGCTGGATGCCATGAGTGAGACCAGTTCTCCCTTTCTTCTGACAATTTCCATGACGGCCCGGTCCGAGAGCACCTGGGGATACAAATCTGGCCAGGCCCACCGTTCCGTAAATACCCATACAACCAGACTGGCCGCGGGAATCAGAATGGATGCACACAGCAGGGCCAGAATCATATTTGTGATAAACGATTTTCTCTTCTTCATCTCTGTCCGCTCCATCTTCTACTGCTCTGTCAGTGCCTTCATATTTTTACGCATGATGAAATAATAAATCCAGGCGCTGAGCACGGAGAGAACGATAATGATTCCATTTAACGCCATGGAATAAGGCCGGTTTCTCAAATCCGGATGAATATACTGCTGGTATGCCAGCACCGGAAGGGCTTTTGGGGAGGTTGCACCCAGAAGAAAGGGAAGTTCATAGGCGCCCAGGGCAAATACAAATATAATCAGGAACCCGCTGATTACCGCATCCTTACAAAGCGGCAGGGTGATTTTACAAAAAGCAGTCCACCGGCCCGCCCCCAGGTTTATGGCAGCTTCCCCCAGTTTCTCATTGATATTTGCCATCAGAGCAATAACAAAATAAATTATAAAGGGAATCTCCTTCCACAGATATGCCAGGATGACTCCCACACCCTTTGTGTCATAAATGAGCATGGGAAACTGCTGCTGTTCCTGTAATAATCCAAGGGCGTAACCCATTCTGGCCAGCAGACCATTCTGTGAAAAGATGTTGACCATAAAAATAGCCACTACCACATGGGGAACAATGATGGGCAGCTGTATCACCCGCATCATGGGCCCCTTTGTCTTTTTGTGCATTACACATACCGCACTTAAACCCACGCCTGCCGCAGTGGCAACACCCGCAGACAGAAATGCCACCTTAAGGCTGTACAGCACGGACTTTAACATTTCCGGCCTGGCCAGCACTTCCCGGTAGTATTTTAAGGTTGGTTCCCTCAATCCAAAAGCTGGAATTACCCCAAGACTTTGGGTAATTCCAGTTGTCAATCCTATGATAAAAAACAGGGTTACTATGATTTGGGGAACCAGAAGTAAATACGGAATCAGATTTCTTCTCATTTTTTTCCTTCTCATATCTTTCCCGCCACTCCGTTCCCACCCATTCTGTTCCCTCTCCATCCGTCCTCTCTTATGCTGTTCCCTTGCATTACGTTCCCTTCCACTCCGATTCCACCCATCCGATTCTCCCCCGTTATTTACCCACTACTTCCTCAGCCCAGATTTCCTCGATAATGGGAACCAGCTGTGCAGGCATTTCGGGAAGGCGTTTAGAGAGAAGTTCATCCTGGGGGATTGTACCTTTGCCCAGATCCACCCTGTCAAAGGCCGCTTTCTGCTCACCGGACAGCTTTTCGTTGTCCAGAACCGGAATGACCCTCAGCTTTTCATAGCGGTCTGCCTGGATCTCCGGCGATATCATCTCGTTAATTGCCACCATGGCCCCGGCCTTATTGCCGGAATTAGCCGCAATTGCCATAAAATTGGTATTACCGATGGTTCCCTTTTCAAACTGAAAGGCTGCCGTGGTATCCGTGTATTTGCCGTCCTCAATGTTCAGAGCCACGTCATAGGCTCCGTATGTCATGCTCATCACCAGTTCCCCGTCCGCAAACATGTTGTCCGCGGTAGTGGAGGAATCCGGGAAGGCAGCGCCCTGATTCCAAAGGTACGGATTCAGCTCCCTTAAGTACTCCATGGCCGGCGCCACTGCCGCCCGGACAGTTTCCTTATCAGCCGCCATATCCATAAACTGCTCGCTGCCGCAGATTTCATAGATAATATTTCTCACAAACGCGCTGCCCGTAAAATCAGGAAGCGCGGGATATGTCACCTTGCCCGGATTTTTTTCCACGAATTCCTTCAGCTCTCCGGCGCTCTCTGGCACATCCGGTGTCACTGCCAGGTCTGCCACCATGACCAGCTGGGCCTTTCCGTAGGGCGCCTCATACCCTTCGATGGGATAAGCAAAGTCCATGGTCACGTCCTCGCTTTCCCCATCCACATAGTCACTAAAATTTGGAAGCTTGTCTGTAAAGGGGCCGTACAGCATATTGTTTTCCTTTGCCGACCTAAAGTTCTCCCCGTTAATCCAAATCATATCAATACTTCCGTCCTTCTCTCCCGCCTGAATCTCGCCGGTGAGCTGGCTTAAAACCTGGTCGATATCCATGGGGACACGTTCCATTGTGATATCGTATTTTTCCTTCATGACCCGCGCAAATTCATCGTCCAGCCACCGGTTCAGTTTTTCATCCCCGCCCCAGCCGTAGAAGGTGACCGTTGTTCCCTTTGCCTCCTCCTTCATCTGGTCAAAGGTCATATTCTCCAGTCCGGACCGGCGGCTGTCTGTATCCCCGGCCTGGCTGCTTCCGGTATCCCCGGCCTGGCGGCCTCCGGCATCCTCAGCCTGACTGCTTCCGGCGCCCTGTGTCTGTCCGCTGCCCGAACACGCTCCAAGGGACAACGTCATTGCGGCAGCCAATACCGCTGCCGTGATTCTTTTCTTCATACTTTCTCCTCCGCTGTTTTCCTTAAAAATAATAACCCTGTCTGATGATTTTATGATTCCCCCTGCCGTAATCTTATGCAGTACGGACAGGAGAAATCACATCACCGGAAGGGTTATCCTATTCTGTCACAAATGCAGCCTGGATATCCTTATCCTTTGCGCCATTTTCAATGATGAACAGATTATCAACATCGAATCCGGCATCCTTCATAACGGAAATACCAGTTTTAGCACACTTGTTGCCGCTGTAGCAAAGCAGGTATACAGGTTTGGACGGGTCCATCTCCTCCTTTGCCATCTTGTACATGGCAGTCTGTGCGGCCGGGTCCTCGATTTCCTTTAGGGAGCTCTGGATGGATCCCTTTAAATGGCCTTTTGCATATGTATCATTGTCTCGGACATCCAGGATTTGAATATCGCTTCCTCCCACTGCCTTTAAGGCATCTGCCGCCGCAACCGTCTTCCAGTCAATATCCTCGTCGGCACGGTTGGTGGTAAGGGCGCCTTTCTCAGACTCCAGGGCTTTGGCACCGCCTTCCACAGTATAAATCAGGGAACCGTCAATGCCGGCCTCCTTAAGGACACCGGTTGCCTTCTCAGCGCCTCTCTTGCCGCTGTTGCAGATGATATAGATTTTCTGTCCGTCGCTTAAGTTCTCCTTTGCATATGTACCCATGGCCTCTGCCAGGGAATCATCCTCCAGCGGGAAAATAGGGCACCACATGGAATCAGCCACTCTTCCCTTAACATAGTTATCCCATTCCCTTACATCCAGCACATGGGCACTCTTATCTTTTGCCGCCGCCACAGCCTCCTTTGGGGATACATACTGATAACTGCCATCTGACTGTGCTGCCGCTGCCGTCTCACTTGCTGCCCCATCCGCTCCTGTTGTATCTGCGGCCGTGGTATCCTCTACTGTGGAGTCTGCGGGTGCGGTGTCTGCGGCTGCGGTATCTGCCGCCGTACTCTCAGCCGTTTCCTGGGCTGTTGTTTCATTTCCTGCTTTCTGGCCGCATCCGGCCGCCACTGTCATGGACAGCGCCATCATAATTCCTAATGTTACGAATTTCTTTTTCATTTCTTCCTCCTTGTTTTTCCTTGTTTTTCTATATATATTTTCCTTACCATGACAACAAAGGCAGATAAGGCAAATAATATCATTAGGCCGGTGACAAAGAACCTGGCGCCGCCGGTCAGCATTCCTCCCACATAGGAATATACAATGGTTGCCGGAAGCTGTCCGATTCCCGTGGCTATGAAAAATGACAGAAAGGGCATGGATGTAAGCCCCGCCCCATAGCTCACAATGTCAAAGGACACAAAAGGCAGAAGCCTGCAAATCAGTATTGTATTTTTGCCGTATCTGTCAAAAAAAGTGTCTATCTGTTTAAGCCCCGCCTTGCTGGTCAGCTTTTCCGCCGCATCCCTTCCCAGTATCCTTGCTATGTAAAAGCAAAGAGCCGCGCCTGCCATGGCACTGGACCAGGACAGGATTGCCCCCTGCCACCACCCAAAGAGATTTGCGTTGGCAAAGGTGATGAGGAAGGCCGGAAGAGGCGCCATGACAGACTGCAGCACCATCAGTCCAAAGGATACCGCCGCAGCATAGCTTCCGTAGGAAGCCACAAATTCCCTGACCACCCCAAAGTCTCCGGTGGCAAACATGGTCACGATTTTGTTCATCATATTTTTTACAGATGGTATGCACATATAGCTCAGTATGGACACGGCTATGCATGCGGCCACCACGGTTTTCCATATCCATTTACTCTGTTTTTTCTCCATTTATATTCCTTTCCTACAGCCTGTCCATTTTCTCTAAAAATCCCATGTCCAGATACTGCCCCAGCTTTTGGAATGTGGACTGGTTAAACAGCAGCTTGTCCGGCTGCTGGTACTGCACCCAGGCCATGGCGCACCAGGTAATGCCGCGCAGGCAGGTGATGGGAATATAGGCAAGGGTACGCTCCATCAGCCCCTTTGTGTCAAATCTGCCGTCCACCTTCTGGATATACAGATGAATGAAGTTCTCCATCTCCTCCGGAGTCAGAATCACATCTGTTTTCCAGAAGGTGGTGGTGGGCGCAAGAAAATGGCCCAGATCCTGGGCAGGTTCCCCATAGACAGGCTTCTCCCAGTCCACCAGGTAGTTTCCCTTTCCCTCTCCGTTGATGAGAAAATTGGTGGAATTAAGCTCCGTGTTGATACAGCATTCATAGCCTTTGAAGGCAGCTGCTTCCCGGCAGCGCTTCCAGCCCCGGTCCAGCATCTGTCTTATTTTCATTTTGATGTCCCGGTTCCCCAGGTCTGAATCCATGTATGTTCCGACCATGGCCTCGCATTCTGTCAGGATTGCCTCCAAGGGATCCCCCGGCCTAACCAGATGGCTGTGGTTTCCTACCCTGACACTGTGGATGTCCGCCAGACACTCTGCCCCAAAGGACAGCTCTGTCCTGTAATCCATGGCGTGACCCGGCAGGAATTCCATTACCATGATTCCATGAGGAATTTTCTCCAGACTCCCGTCCGCATAAAAAGGCCGCGGTGTCCTGCCCGACTGCCGCAGCAGCTTTAATGTTTCATATTCGTACTGTATCTGATGTTCCAAATGCATCTGGCTGCCGCAGTTTACGCGCAGCACCAGCTTTCTTCCGGTAACAGGATGGGTAAACAGGTAATTCCTGTTGTACTCCCCCTGGGCCAGCATACGGTATTCCTCCGTCACCTGGTCCGGCAGTCCCAGCGCGCTGCGGTACTGCTTCCAGGCCACATATTCCCTTAACCCGGCTATCCGTTCCATTTCATGTCACCTCACATCCCGGTACATCCGGTCAATCTGTTCAATGGGTACCTGATCCCGGTACATCTTACGCAGCCGGTTCATGTTCCACATCAGCTTAAGCTTGGGCAGGGTTCCTTTTGGGAAACGCCTGTCCGATGTGTAGATGCGCCGTCCTGTCATGCCCAGCTTTACTCCCCTCTCTTTAAGCGTCAGGGAAAACTGGTAATCCTCCATTACAGGGATCTCCGGGAACATGCCTGCATCAAAAAACAGGCTGCGGTCCACAAAGATGCCCTGGTCCCCAAACATGACCCTGCGGTCCTTAATCCGGTGGTTTGATATCACACGGCAGGTAAACATGAAGAAATTGGACGAATGAAAGGCAATTCCAAAGCATCCCGCGCTGTGGTCCTTCATCACCCTGCGTATCTCGGCCAGCGGGCGGGGAGGCAGTTCACTGTCGCAGTGGAGGAAAAACAGGATGTCCCCATGGCTTTCCATGGCTCCCGTATTCATCTGCCTGGCCCGTCCCTTTTCCGAATGTATAACTTTAACCCAGGGGCGAATCCGTTCCATGGTCCTGTCCGTGCTGCCGCCGTCTACAAACAGTATTTCACATTTTCCCCTCAGCGGCTCCAGCTGGTCCTGCATCTGAACAATGGTCTTCTCCTCATTGTAAACAGGTACAATGATGGAAATGCGGCTGGTTTTGGCCAGATACCGTCCCGTGGACGTCTCCTGCAGCCTCTTATCCTCCCGCATTCTCTGCCGGTATCCCTGCAGATCCTGGTAAACGTCCATATCCCACAGGGTTTCGGTTAATCCCACCCTGCAGCCAGCCGTCTTAAGCCGGTACATGGTATCCCGAAGCACGGATCCCTGTCCATACCCTTCCACATCAAACACAGCCCGCTGCGGTTTCTTCATGCCCACCAGATAATACCCCCCATCCCTGGTAGGGCCCAGAACCACATCGTTTTGTTCAAGCAGGCCAAACGCCCGTTCCAGATACTCCGATCTCACTTCAGGTACATCGGTTCCCATGAGGATGCATGCGTCATACCCCCGGCCCAGAACCTCCCGGACGGCCTGATACATCCGTTCTCCCAGGCCGCTGCCTCTCTGGGAAATGTAATACTCCCCTCTGCCAAAAACCGGATATAAACGTTCTCTGCCCTCATCCGGTGTAAAGCATACAAAAAGCTTCCCCTCCACCTTTCCGCATTCCCTCTTTATATCTTCCAGGAAACAGGTGTGGAGACGGGCGCAGCCCTTGGCGCTGAGCGCGGGCATCATCCTGGTTTTTGTCTGCCCAGGTTCAGGGACCCTTGTAAAAATAATAATCGCACGTTTCATCTATAAGATTCTCTCCATTTTCCGTCTTGCCAAACCATCACCAAAACTTTGTAAGCATCCGGTTGACCATAGATTTCCCGATATCCGGCTTCTCATCACATCCCAGAATCTCAGGCAGCAGGTGCGTGACTCCCCGGCAGCCGCCCCGCGTAAGATTTCCGGCGCAGGACGCACAGTAGGTAAATACAGTCCCGTGGCCCTGGTCCGCCACCCGGTCCGTCATCCCGCGGGCCAGTTCCGGCTCCCTGCCTCCCGCGCACCCTCCCAGGCCGCAGCACTGAACGCCATGCACAGTCTCAGGCATATTCCTTAGAAATGGAGACAGCCATTTCACCCACTGTTTTCTCTCCCTGTCAGGGCATGGAAGAAACAGCGCCCCGCTGCCTTCCAGCCGGCCCCCCATTCCCAGCCGGGATAATTTCTCATAAATGCTGATGACGTTTACCTCCAGCTTATCCTTCAGGAACTCATAACAGTTGGGACAGAGCATTACGGCCTCTTGGGCCCCTGCCTCACGAAGATTATCATTTATCCTCCGGGTGATTTCCGCCTCATCCCTCTTTAGTCCAAGCTCTGCCACCGGTTTTCCGCAGCAGTCAAACAGGACTCCCATATCGTCCTTTTCTTCCAGCATACTAATTAGTTTCCTGGTGGTCTTTGGATAAAAGGAAGGAAAATTACACCCCGGGAACAGAATGCTTCTGCCGGACAGGCGCCGTTTATTGCGGTAAATGTAATTCCGCTTTTCCGCCAAAACCATGGCATACCCTTTTTCCGGGCATTTTCCCTGGTTTTCCTCCACCCTTTCCCGGCGCATTTCCAGGACGGCTGCCCTGCCGTCAATTCCCATCGGGCAAACCTGGGTGCAGGTTCCGCACAGAAAACAGTGATACGCCAATTCCTTAAGCTCTGCCGTGTCACCGATATCAAGGCCGTACTTACTTAAAAAAGAGCAGTTTTCCCGGCATATACGGCAGTGTATGCATTTATCGCTGTCTTTTATCCTGAATTTCCCGTTCATCCTCCAACCTTTCCTCTGATTCCTGCAGTACATACCGTTTCTTAAAGAAAACGCCCAGGCCAATGACAGCTGAAGCCAGCACAGCCGTGATGAAGAAATAAAGAACCCGGTTCTCCCTGTGGGCCAGGCCCGCGGTTCCCACTGTGTACATGGCTGTTCCGGGCAGCATGAATACGAAGGAATAGACAGAATAGGTCAAAAAGGGGATGTCCGTGACTCCATAGGCGAAATTCTGAAGATTATAGGGAAACAGCGGAACCAGCCTTGTAATCATCAAAACAAACAATTCATTATTTCCCGACTCGTCAAACAGCCATTTTTTCAGGTATTTATTCCTCATAACAACAGGCTTGATACTGTCCTTCAGGAAAAAACGCCCTGCCAGAAAGGCTGCCATGGCTCCCAGAGTAGCTGCCACGGTACAACAAACGGTTCCCAGCACCGGGCCGAACAGCAGGCCTGCCAGGATGGCAAATGTAACTCCCGGCAGCGTGAGCACCACACAGCCTATCACTGTAACTGCTGTGTACGCAAGAATCGCAGCCGCCATATGCTCCTGTGCCATCCTTCCCAGAAACTCCAGGATGTCCTTGCCTCCTGCCCGGGATGACCAATCGAATATATGGTTGCAGACCACTGCCGTCAGGATGAGCCCGGCAAATAATACCGGCTTTATATTCTGCATTTTATTCTGTTTTTTATTCTTTTTTTTATTCCAAATCCCGGTCCGGTCATCCATTCCTGCACCCCAACATTCCAATCCATGCTTTGGCACACTGTATCAGGGACACAGTCCCCAATATTGGGCTGATAAAATAATAAGCCCGAAACCCGTCTGCGGAATTCATCCATGTAAATACCGCATACCCGGATGTCAGAAGCACCATACCGGCGTTCACAGCCCACAGTGCTTTTGTCAGATTCCTTCTCCGGCGCAGGAAACAGAGAAGAAGCATGGCGGTCAGGAGGACCATCACAAGCGCGGCCCCTTTTGCCAGCAGTTCCATGGGATATCTGGACTCCCATCCCCTGTTTTTATATACAACATACCGGGCCATTCCCATTTTTGTGCGGGTAAAGAACTGTACGGCCCAGGCCCCTGCCAGACACAGAACTTCCAGAATTGTCGCAGATATATATGCCGCTTTCTTCATTATCATTTTCCCTTTTACATTTAATAAGCGTTGGCTCAATCAAGACGCAACGCTTATTTTTATCAATCATTATTTTTTAGCTTTGTCTGTGGACAGCTCACCTACCGTGGTAAACTGGCAGCTGCTTTCCGCAGGATCCCCCACCTGTACCGGAAGGGAATCATCCATCTGCCACTGGTACCACCCTCCGTCATACACGGTCATATTGGTCATTCCGTTTTCATAGCAAATCAGGAACGGAATAGTGGCCCTCCAGCCTGTGCCGCAGTAAAAAGACAGCTCATTGTCAAGGGAAGCGCCGGATTCCTCCAGATAGCCCTTCAATACATCCAGGCCTGCTGTGGTTCCGTCCTCGTTATGATAGGAACCGTCATCCGTATCATGTCCCCATACAGCACCTTCCGGTTCGCCCGCCCTGTCAATATATCCGTATCCGCTTGTTCTTCCCAGGAACTCGTCCCTGCTGCGGATGCTGACCAGCTTAAAGTTATCGTCTCCTGCCAGCTTTTCCTTTGCCTCGCCGATGGACAGGATGTATTCGGGATGCGCCGGGATATCCACGCCGAACTCCCTGTCAGAGGGCTGCGGGGTATTAACGGTTTTCTCTGTCTCGTATCCGCTCTTAAGCCATGCATCATAACCGCCGTCCAGGCATTTTACATTCTCCACCCCTGCCCATAAAAGGGTAAATGCCACACGGTCGTCCGCTGAATTCGTGCCCTTATCACTATAGCAGATAACCGTTGTATCTTTTGTGATTCCGTATTCAGCCATCAGATCCTTTATCTCTTCCGGAGTCCGGATATTCCAGTACTCCTCCGATTCAATATCATCCGTATTCATATGGTAGGCGCCTTTGATGTGGCCTTCCTTATAAGCCGCCGCATCCTGGACCGTACCCCAGGCACATTCCAGAACCATATAATCCTCTGATTCTTCCTGATTCCCGTCCAGAACACTCTGAACCCAGTCCGGCGACACATAGACCTTCTTCTTTTCAACCGGAGCTGCCTTTACTGCAGATGCATCTGCGGCCGTCCCGCCTGCTTCTGACTTTGCCGCGGCGGTCTCAGCGGTCGTCTCAGATGCCTTGCCGGAAGCCGCGCCGGTATCAGACTCATCTGCAGCCCTTGACACATCTGTACCAGAGGAACATCCTGCTGCCAATAATGCGGCGGCGCAAATCGCAATGCCTAACCATCTTCTTTTCATAATCCTTCTCCACTCCCAAATTTATATTGATGTATCTGTTATGCTGCACATCTTATATTACCTTGATTATTATAAAAACACCTGCTTGTTTTGTCCAATCGGTGAAATATATGCGTTTATTGATATGTATCGTTTTTTTCTATATGAGGCTTCACGGATGTTGTTCTTCTATGATTCATTTCAAAAATTCCGCCCTATCCCGTACCAAAAAAATCCCCTGGTCCATACTACAAACCAGAGGATTACATCAACACAAATCATTACGGCATTTTTATATCAGCTCAAACAGTAAGATATACTCACAGTGAAACCTTATACCCGGAAGGCGCTTCCGCCTTCCGCACCTTCCCTTAAAGCTCCGTCCTCCCTCTGCATCCTTCTAAAAATACGGGTCAGCATAATGACAGAGGCAATGGAAAGCACCAGCTCCGCCACCAGCTGGGCATAGGAAAGACCGTACAGCGGGAACAGGCTGTTTAACAGGTACAGGGCCGGAATCTCCAGCACAATTTTACGCAGTATGGCAAAGCTCAGCGCTGCCTTACCCATGCCAACTGCCTGGAAAACCCCTACTGCCAGAAAATCCATGCACAGGAACGGAAGTCCCAGGCAGAACCCCCGGAGGAACTTTGTGCCGTAAGCCACAATCGCTTCATTGTCCATAAACGCCCTTGTAAGCACACCCGCCCCGGCAAAATACCCCAGAGATACCACCACCAGGAACGGCAGCAGAGTCTTGATGGTAAAGAATATGGTTTCCTTCATTCTCCTGTGGTTGCCGCTGGCATAGTTATAGCTGATAAGGGGCATGATTCCCTGGGAAAAGCCCATGGCGACCTGCAGGGGAACCATATTGATTTTCTGGGTGATGCCCATGGCCGCCACTGCCTGGGCGCCGTAGGAGGATGTAAAATTGTTCAGTATGGTCATGCCTGTCACATTCAGAAGATTCTGGATTGCCGCCGGTATGCCCACGCCGCACACTCCCAGCACAATGTACTTCTGAAAAGAAAACTTTTTTGGATTGATACAGACAAAGGTTGTTTTCCTCCTGACCCGCAGCAGCACAAAAAAGTAGACACAGGCAACACAGTTGGAAAGAAACGTGGCAAGTCCGGCCCCTGCAGCTCCCATATCAAATCCCCACGGCAGAATAAAGATGGGGTCCAGAATAATATTCAGCAGACAGCCGCTCATGGTTCCGATGCTGGCATGAAGAGATGAGCCCTCAGATCGGACCATGTATGCCATTACCACATTCAGGATAGCCGGAGCAGCCCCCAAGAGCACTGTCCATCTCAGATATCCGGCCGTTGCGTCCATTGTGTTGGCATCCGCTCCCAGAAGAATCAGAAGGGGATTCAGACCAACCGTGCACAAAACAGAAAAAAGAAGGCCGAAAAACAGGGCGCAGTAAAACCCGAACGCGCTGCTGCGCCGGACCGACTCATAATCCCGGCGCCCCAATGCCCGGCTCATCATGCTGGAGCTTCCCACGCCGAACAGGTTGTTGACCGCATTGAAGGCCAGGAGTACAGGCGCCGCCAGCGTCACCGCGGCATTCTGCACAGGGTTGTTCATCATTCCCACAAAGTATGTATCCGCCAGGTTGTAAATTACCATGACCAGCGAACTAAGGATAGTTGGTACTGCCAGCTGCATCACAGCCTTTGGCACCGGTGTCTGCTCAAATAAAATAGTCTTGTCATCCATCATATGTAAATTGCCTCCTTGCCCCGCGCAGGCAGACTGTGCAGGCTTCTTTTGATTCTACCACGGGAAGGATTACAAAACAAGCTCTTCATCTCCCTTCAAACCGGTCCTGGCAATGCGGTAAGACCACCGCCTTCGCCCTCCGGAGAAATTTTCAACGCAAAATTCCAACGCAAAAGGCGGGTCCGGCCTCTGCCGGTACCCGCCCTCCTGTTTTATCGGTTAAGGGGGCGCCAATTCCGCCTTCCGTCTTCAAATCCCACTCTGTATCCGTCGTTAAAGCCTGCGCGGTAAGCCTGGCGCCTCTCGCCTGCACACGGGTCCCATACCGGCCACCAGTTATTATCCCAGTCATTCTGGTTGGAGCCCCAGCACCTGCAGCATCTGCAGCACCGGCAGCATCTGCAGTTGCCACCGCAGCCATTACCGCAGTTACCACCGCAGTTATTACCGCAATTACCGCCACAATTACAACATCTACAACACCTACAGCAGCATCTATTACAACACATATCAAAACCTCCTCTAATAAATATGATTATGGTATATTGTATGGGACAGGTGGACAATGTGTTACTCTTTTCCGGGGCTTTTCCTTTTTGTGTACTTGCTATGTAAATATTTACAAACCCCTTTCAATGGACTATACTTATTTTGGAACATCGTGGGTAACATCTTATGAAACGGGGGAAGGGGTCGTGTCTGAAATCAAGGATAAGTATTCCGTGGGGGAAGCTGCCAGACTGAGCAATGTGAGCACAAAAACACTGCGGTATTACGATGAAATTCAGCTTATCATACCTGATATTGATGAGAACAATAATTACCGTTATTATACAAAAGACCAGATTCAGGATATTATCACCACAAAAAAATTAAAGAATGCAGGCCTGAAATTAAATGAAATCCGGGATTACCTGCAAAAGAACCAGAGACAGGATAAGGTCAAATTGCTCAACCGCAAGATTGAGGACTGCTCCAGGGAGCTTACGCGCCTGCGCAAAAGCATACTGCGCCTCAGCGATTTCCGCGACCGCCTGTCAGACCAGTTCTATGATAATCTGTCCTCCTCTGCCGGACAGGTGAAACGTGAAATCTATTCTCCCGGACTCATTGCCTTTTCCAATCATTACAGCAGCGCCTATGTCAGCAACCTCTTTCTGGAGTATGAAATAGAGCTGGAAAATTATATGGACACGCGCCACCTGGAGATTGCCGGTAAACTGACCGCATTTTTTTATGACCATTTTAGCCACCAGTTTTTTGATATTCCCACCCACTTTCAGATTTTTTATCCTATTAAAGAAACCTCGGTCAGAGACAGCCAAATCAAGGTCATGCCGGAATATCCGTGCCTCACCACCATACACCTTGGCAGCTATAAGGAAATCATGGAGGCCTACCACCGGACTCTGGCCTATGCAAAGAAAAACGGAATCATATTGACAGGCCAGTCTTTTGAAAGCTATTTCATCGGACCCAATCTGATTAAAAACGCAGATGAGTTTGTCACGAAAATTCACATGGTCATCTGTCAAAATCCATAGCGCTTTGTTTCTCTGCAACCTTCCCCTTAAGAGGAAGGTTTTTCTTTTTCAATTCGGTTTTATTTCAAAATATTTCTTGACAATCCCTTATAGAGCATACCTTATAATGACATTAGTTAATTTTTAAACATATTATCAGATTATTAATCCATAAAGAAAGGAGCTTACTTAAATCATCAGCAGCGGATTAAGTACATAAATAATATGAAAAAAATAGGATTTATCGTAAATCCTGTGGCTGGTATCGGAGGAAAAGTAGGATTAAAGGGTTCGGACGGAACCCAGACCCTGAAAAAAGCCCTGGAGCTTGGCGCTGTTCCTGAAGCAGGCACAAAGGCCCTGGGCACCATGAAGCTTTTAAAGCCAATGGAACAACAGCTGGAAATCCATACCTGCCCAGGCAATATGGGTGAGGACATCTGCAAACAGGCCGGGTTAAACTACCGCTTAGCTGAGGGGACCAAAGCCTGGAGCCAGTGCTCCCCCTCTTCCCGAAACACTACTCCGAAAGACACCATGGACGCTGCCGGGATGCTCTGCAATGAAGGAGTGGATTTGATTCTGTTTGCCGGCGGCGACGGAACCGCGCGCAACATCCTGGATGCAGTGGGAACCTCCATTCCGGTCCTGGGCATCCCGGCGGGATGTAAGATACATTCCGCAGTCTATGCCCGCACCCCCAGGGCAGCCGGCGAACTGATGGTCCGGTATGCAGAGGGCAGGGTCATGGAATACAGGGAAGCCGAGGTCATGGATATTGACGAAAATCTGTTCCGCCAGGGCATCTGCGACGCCAGGCTGTACGGATACCTGAAGGTCCCCAACGAAAAGAAATTTGTCCAGAACTTAAAAAGCGGCAGGGGCTGCTCAGAGGACGCGTCCATCCAGTCCATGTGCATGTACGTCAGCCGGCTCATAGAACAGGATCCGGAATATCTCTACATTGTGGGAACCGGATCCACCACAGCCCGGCTGATGAATTATATGGGGAAGCCCAACACCCTGTTAGGGGTGGATCTCCTTTTCCGGGGCCAGGTCATAGGCTCAGACTGCACGGAGCAGGATATCCTGGCAGCGCTTAAAAAGTATCCCAGGGCAAAAATCATAGTCACTGTGATTGGAGGACAGGGATATATATTCGGCAGGGGAAACCAGCAGATCTCCGCCGAAGTCATACGCAGGGTGGGGACGAAAAACATCATGGTCATTGCCTCCAGGGACAAAATCTTTTCTCTGGGCGGAAACCCTCTTCTGATTGACACGGGCGACGAGGAGGTAAACCGCATGCTCACCGGATATATTCCGGTCACCACCGGGTACAAGGACGTAATCATGGCAAACGTAATTTATTAAATCCACAAATAAAATCAAAAATCAGGAGGTAAGAAATGGACAGCAAAAAAACAGTATACCCCTACATCCCTAACTCTGCGCCGGATGTACAGGCTGAGATGATGGCTGAGGTGGGAATCAGTGATGTAATGGAGCTCTATGAAGAAATACCGGAGGCCATCCGTTACCAGGGAGCCTTAAATCTGCCGGAGGCCATTCCGGATGAACAGGGAATCAAACGCCATATCGAACGCATCCTGTCAAAAAACAAGAACTGCAATGAATTCTCCAACTTCATGGGAGCCGGCTGCGCCCAGCACTATGTCCCGGCGGTCTGCGATGAAATTGCATCCAGGGGAGAGCTTCTGACCACTTACGGAGCCGAGACATGGGCCGACCATGGAAAATACCAGATATTCTTTGAATACCAGAGCCTGATGGCAGAGCTGTTAGACATGTCCTTCCTGACCGTCCCATGCCACTGCGGCGGTCAGGCATCAGCCACAGGCCTTCGCATGGCCTGCCGTATCACCGGAAGGAACAAGGTCCTCCTTCCTCATACCATGAACCGTCAGAACCTGGCTCTGGTGCGCAATTACATGAAAATGATAGATCCGGACCAGGAAATCAAAATTGAACTGGTAGCCTGCCAAAGCGATACCGGAATGCTGGACCTGGAAGACCTTAAATCCAGGCTGGACCAGGATACGGCAGCTGTCTACATTGAAAATCCAACCTTTCTGGGTATCATCGAAACCCAGGGTGAGGAAATCGGGAAGCTGGCTAAGGCTGCGGGAGCCGAATTCATCGTGTATACGGACCCCATTTCACTGGGCGTACTGGAGGCTCCTGCCAACTACGGCGCTACCATCTGTGTGGGCGACCTTCACGGACTGGGCCTTCATCTGAACTTTGGCGGCGGCCAGGCAGGCTTTATTGCCAGCCATGACGATATGCGCTATATCACGGAATTCAAGGAGCTGGTAGACGGAATGGTGGAAACCACGGTACCCGGGGAACAGGGCTATTCGGTTGTGCTCATCGAGCGCACCCACTATGCCATGAGGGAAAACGGAAAAGAGTTTACCGGAACCCAGAACAATCTGTGGACCGCGCCCGTGGCTGTTTACCTGTCCCTCATGGGCCCGAAAGGCATGGAGGAAATCGGCCATACCATCATGACCAACGCCAAATACGCGGCTAAAAAACTGGCTGGGATTCCCGGCGTCTCACTCCGGTTTCCATCTGTGTTCTTCAAGGAGTTTGTGGTGAATTTCGATAAAACCGGCAAAACAGTGGAGGAAATCAATCAGCTGCTGCTCTCCCGCCAGATTTTTGGCGGCGTGGACCTGTCCCGGGATTATCCTGAACTTGGTCAGAGCGCTCTGTACTGTGTGACCGAGACTGCAGACAAAGAATCCATAGACCGGCTGGCTGGTGCGTTACAGGCTATATTAAATTAAGGGAGGACATTAGAATATGAAACGAGATTACAGCAAACATTTACGCAGGTTCCATGAAGCAAAATGGGACGAAGAGCTGATTTTTGATTTGTCCGTTCCCGGACAGAGAGGTGTCAATGTAACAAAGCCAAGTCCCCGGATAACAGAAGAAGTGGGCGACGGCGCCGACGACATTCCTCCCTGCATGAGAAGAAAGACACCCCCGTTCCTGCCTGAGGTACACCAGGCCAGGGTCAACCGCCACTATCTGCGTCTGACCCAGGAAATCCTGGGCAACGACATTACCCCGGATTTGGGCGAAGGCACCTGTACCATCAAATACAGCCCCAAGGTGCAGGAGCATATTGCCAATACCCATCCCAACATCATCGACGTACACCCGCTGCAGGATGCATCCACCATCCAGGGCATCCTGGAAATATACAAAAAAACAGAAGAAATGATTTGTGAAATTTCCGGTATGGACGCTGCCTGCTGCCATATGGGCGGAGGCGCCGCTGCCTGCTTTGCCGGAGCCAGCGTGATTCGTGCCTACCATGAGGCAAAGGGCAATACCCAGAAGGATGAAATCATCACCACCATATTCTCTCACCCCTGTGACGCAGGCGCCCCTGCCACCGCAGGTTACAAGGTGATCACCCTGATGAGCGACCCGGAGACAGGCATGCCCTCCCTGGAAGCCTTCCGGAGCGCCTTGTCAGAGCGCACTGCCGCTATCTTTATCACCAATCCGGAGGATACAGGCATCTTCAATCCCCAGATTAAGGAAATCGTGGATGCTGCCCACGAAGTGGGCGCCCTCTGCTACTATGACCAGGCCAATGTTAACGGCATCATGACCGTTACCCGGGCAAAGGAAATCGGAGCTGATTTAATCCACTACAATCTGCACAAAACCTTTTCCTCCCCTCACGGCGGCATGGGACCCGGCGTTGGCGCTCTCTGTGTCAGGGAACCGTTAAAGGTCTTTCTGCCCGTACCCCGGGTGGAATACGACGGCAAACAGTATTATATGGACTGCAATTGTCCTGAAAGCATTGGAAAGGTCCGCATGTTCATGGGAAATGCCAACGTAATCCTGCGCGTTTACATGTGGATCCGCCAGTTAGGAGCCGACGGCCTGCGGGAAGCCGCTGTGTGCGCTGTTCTCAACAATCAGTATATGATGAAAAAGGTGGGACAGATTAAAGGCGTTAAGATATTCTATGCCGAGGGGAAACGCCGGATTGAACAATGCCGTTACAGCTGGCAGCCCTTAAAAGAGGACACCGGCTTTGGAACCGTGGATGTGACCAAGCGTCTGGTGGATTTCGGCATGCAGCATTACTGGCAGTCCCACCATCCGTGGATTGTGCCTGAGCCATTTACGCTGGAGCCTACGGAGTCATTTTCCAAGGATGATTTGGATGAATTCGCGGCCATCCTCAAGGAGATATCAAGGGAATGCTATGAGGAGCCGGAGACAATAAAAAGCGCTCCCCATAACGCTCCCATCCATAACACCCTGTTGGATGAAGTCATGGATTTTGATAAAATAGCAGTTACATACAGGCAGCTTCGCAAACGCATGGAAGCCGGCACAATCAGCAAGGATATTCTCGGCCAGTAGCAGGTAAAAGCAAATAAGAGGAGGAAACAAGAATGGAGCACAAAGATAACTATGACCGACTATTGCCCATGCCGGTAAAACTGGGTTTTGGTATTGCCAACTTAGGCGACACAGTCATCACTGAGTTTGTAGGAGCATTTTTCATCTTCTTTCTGACAAATATCGCAGGCGTGCGGCCTGCCCTGGCCGGTACCATTGTCTTTCTGGGAGTTATGTGGGATGCCATCAGCGACCCCATCATAGGAACCATGTCAGACCGGTGTACACTGGAAGCCGGGCGCAGACGTCCGTTCCTGCTGATATCCACCGTGCCCCTGATCCTGCTGACTACCATGATGTTCACAAAAGTGAACTTTTCAGCTAATTTAAAGTTTGTATATTTTGTTGTTGTGTCTGTGTTTTACTGGACCGCTTACACCCTGTTCAATATTCCCTACCTGTCACTGGGTTCTGAGCTGACCACCAACAACGATGAAAAGACCCGCGCTTCCTCCATACGCCAGGTATTCGGCACCTGCGGCCTGTTTTTTGCCAACGCCCTGCCCATGATACTGGTGAGCCTGTTTAAGGGCCAGGGAATCAGCGAGGAACGTGCCTGGACTTTTGCAGCCCTCACACTGGGCGCCATAGCAGGTACTGCCATCTTTATCACATGGCGCGCCACCAGGGGATGGGAAATCAAATACCCGCCCCAGAGCAAGGATGAGCCCATTTTCAAAAGTCTGGGCAAGGTGCTGACGTATAAGCCTTACATTCTGGTGATTGTGGCCTCCTTCCTCTTCTATTTTGCATTCAACACCTGCAATGCCAGCGTTATTTACAATACCATCGTGGTGGTGGGCGCAACTGAGGCAGATACGGCTGTTGTGTATCTGGCAGGCACCATTGTGGGCGTTATCCTGTCCGTGCTCATCGGAAAGCTGGCTGTTGTGTTTGATAAAAAATGGGTCTTTATCACCTTCATGGCCATTGCAGGCTTTGCCCTGGTAATATTCAAATTTGTGGGCTTCCACAGCATCACGGACCAGGTTATCCAGTTCTGTATGGCGCACTTTGCCATTATAGGCTTCCTGGTGCTCAGCTATAACCTGCTCTATGACGTATGTGAGGTTTATGAGTTTAAGACAGGGGAGATGCTCACCGGGGTCATGATTTCCTACTTCTCATTTTTCATCAAGCTGGGCAAGGCAACTGCGCTCCAGGCAGTTGGAATCCTTCTGGACCTGGGCGGCTACGACGCGTCGCTCACCATACAGCCGGACAGCGCCAAAGCCGCTGTCACCAATATGGCTTCCATCATTCCCGGATGCCTGATGCTTCTGTGCGCGCTGGTTGTCTGCTTCTATCCCATAAACAGAGTCCGCTTCCGCGCCATGCAGAACGCCAGAAAACTTAAGGATGAGGGAAAAGCTTACTCAACAAGTGAATTCGACCGTATTCTGTAGTGTCTGACAGGTTTTGCAAAGATAAATCTCTAACCATAAGAAATTCTACCCATAAGAAATGGCAGAAAAAGGGACGGTAAGTATCCGTCCCTTTTTAGTATGTTCTATTCCCGGCCCTGCTTTACCTCCCCGGCCGCCTTTACCTCCCCGACTGCCTTCAATGCCGCAGGCTTCACCGCATCCCTCTTCGCCGCATCCCTCTTAACCGCAGCTCTTTTCACCGCCTCAGCCACTGCCTTAGCCACACGTTCATCAAACGCAGAAGGAATGATATACTCCTCCCCCAGTTCTTCACCGCTGACCAGGCCCGCAATCCCGTAAGCTGCCGCCAGCTTCATGTCGCAGGTGATGTCCCTGGCCCGGCAGTCCAGGGCTCCGCGGAATAATCCGGGAAATACAAGCACATTGTTAATCTGGTTGGGGCAGTCGCTCCTCCCGGTAGCCATGACGCGGGCTCCGGCTTCCTTTGCTTCCTCATACATAATTTCAGGCACTGGATTTGCCATGGCAAACACTATGGCATCTTTTTTCATGGTTCTTACCATGTCCTTTGATACCACGCCTGCTGCCGAGACACCGATAAAAACATCCGCGCCGGCAATGACGTCCTCAAGCCGCCCCTTTTCCTTCCTTATGTTGGTCATCAGGGAAAGCTTTTCTTTATGCCCATCCATCTTTTCGCGGCCGGGACACAGCGCCCCGTGCTCATCGCAGACAATCAGGTCCTTGACCCCTGCGCCAAGCAGCATCTCAGTGATAGCCGTGCCGGCGCTTCCCGGCCCGTTTACAATGACCTTAATCCCATCCATCTGCTTTCCTGTCAGCTTGAGGGCATTGATCAGGGCGGCCGTGGCCACAATGGCGGTGCCGTGCTGGTCATCATGGAAAACAGGAATATCCAGCTCACGCTCCAGCCGCTGCTCAATTTCAAAACAGCGGGGCGCGCTTATATCCTCCAGATTGATGCCTCCGAATGTGGGGGCGATCCGCTTTACAGTCTCTATTATTTCCTCTGTGTCCCTGGTATCCAGACAGATGGGGACCGCGTCCACGCCGCCGAATTTTTTAAAGAGGACGGCTTTTCCCTCCATGACCGGCATGGCGGCCTCCGGGCCGATATCTCCCAGTCCCAGCACAGCGGTTCCGTCCGTCACCACGGCCACCAGATTGCCTTTTGCCGTGTAGGTGTATGCCTCGCTCTTGTCCTCTTTAATTTTCAGACAGGGGGCAGCCACCCCCGGTGTATATGCTGTGCTCAGCTCATCTCTTGTGGTTAAAGGAATCTTGCTTGCCATCTCCAGTTTGCCGTGATTTTCCCGGTGCATTTTTAAAGCCGCCTCTGCATAATCCATATCCCGTGCCTCCCCGCGTCATTTTGTTCCGTACTATTTTTCATCAATATTATTCTTCATCAGCAGCTCTTTACCCGATATCCCGGGCTCAGTCATCCGCACCGGATCCAGGATATGGTCCAGCTCCTCCTCATCCAGCAGTCCCTCCTGGAGAATTATGCTTCTCACGGACGTGCCGGTCTGAAGGGCCTTCTTGGAAATATCCGCCGCCTTCTCATATCCCACGTGGGGAGAAAGGGCCGTAATGACTCCAATGCTGTTTTCCACCAGGGAGCGGCATCTCTCCTCATTGGCCGTGATGCCGGATACGCAGTTGTCCACAAATGTCCTGACCGCATAGGCCAGGGTGTCGATGGACTGGAACATACAGTAGAAAATAATGGGCTCAAAGGCATTCAGCTCCAGCTGTCCGGCTTCCGCCGCCATGGTGATGGTCAGGTCATTTCCAATGATGTTAAAGGCAACCTGGTTTACCACCTCCGGTATGACGGGATTGACCTTGCCCGGCATGATGGAGGATCCGTTCTGCCTGACCGGAAGATTGATTTCATTAAAGCCTGCTTTTGGTCCTGAGGACATCAGTCTGAGGTCGTTGGCAATCTTGGACAGCGTCACCGCGCAGGCCTTGATTGCGCCCGATACAGCTACAAAGGGATCCAGATTCTGGGTGGCGTCAATCAGGTCAAAGGCCTGCACAAACTCCATGTTGGACACCTCCGCAAGATTGGGAACGATTCTTCTCAGATAGGCTTCATCCGCATTGATTCCTGTCCCAATGGCAGTGCCGCCCATATTTAAGGTGCACATCTCCTCCATAGCCTTGTCCATACGGCGGATATCCCGCATGACAGCTACAGAGTACGCTTTGAATTCCTGCCCCAGACGGATGGGCACAGCGTCCTGCATCTGGGTGCGCCCCATCTTGATCACATGGTCAAATTCCTCCGCCTTATGGCTAAACTCCCTGTGAAGGCGCAGAAGCTCTGATTTCAGGTTTTTTAACAGCCGCAGGGAAGTCATCTTACCGGCTGTGGGAATCACATCATTGGTGGACTGTCCGCAGTTCACATGGTCGTTGGGGCTGACTATAAAGTAGTCTCCCTTCTGGCCGCCCAGAATCTCGATGGCGCGGTTGGCAATCACCTCGTTGGCATTCATGTTCAGGGATGTGCCAGCCCCGCCCTGAATGGGGTCAACAATAAAGTCCTCATGGAACCTGCCTTCCAGAATCTCGTCGCATGCCTGTACAATTGCCTCCGCCGTCTTTTTTTCCAGCAGCCCGATTTCGCAGTTGGTGATTGCCGCCGCCTTTTTTATGTATGCAAGACTGTTGATGATTTCCGGGTGCATATTCAGACCAGTAATCTGGAAATTCTCTGCCGCGCGCATGGATTGTACCCCATAGTATACATTTTCCGGCACATCCTTTGCGCCCACTGAATCCATTTCCACCCTGTAATCTTTTCTTCCGTCCATTTTAACGAAACCTCCCATATACGAATGATATAATATCAAGTTGATGTTATTATAAGGCTGGGGTATAATATAATCCAATACATATGGTTCTATATTGATTATAACTTTGAAAGTATACTTTTTGGAAAATAAAGGGGGATGTTATGTTTCAGGGAATGGAATACATCTACACGGTCTATCAGGAAAAAAGCTTTTCCAAAGCAGCCAGGAAGCTGTTCATATCACAGCCCTCCTTAAGCGCCACCGTAAAAAGAATTGAGGAACACATAGGCTATCCTATTTTTGACAGAAGTACAAAGCCCCTGACCCTCACTGAGTTCGGCAAACGGTATATCAGCTCTGTGGAACAAATCATCTCCGTAGAACATGAATTCAGCAGCTTCATGAACGACTGGGGCGGATTAAAAACAGGAAAACTGGTTCTGGGCGGCAGCAGTCTTTTTTCATCATGGGTGCTTCCTCCTCTGATTGGCAGCTTTACACGGCAGTTTCCCATGGTAAAGGTGGAATTGATGGAAGAAAATACATCGGAACTCAAATTACTGCTGCAAAACGGCGGAATCGACCTTATGATTGACAACTGCCAGTTGGACAAGACTGCCTTTGACAGCCGTGTCTACCGAACGGAATACCTGCTTCTGGCAGTGCCGGCAGCCCTTGACGTAAACAGGGAAGCCGCCCGGTACCAGATTCCTCTTGAAATGATTCACGACGGTTCCTTCCTGGACAGCAGCATTGCGCCTGTTCCCCTGGAGCGGTTCAGCGGGGAGCCTTATATCATGCTTAAGCCGGATAATGATACCAGAAAACGGGCGGTGAAAATCCTGGCCGGCCATAACATTACCCCTGACATCCGGTTTGAACTGGACCAGCAGCTAACATCCTACAACATCACCTGTTCCGGAATGGGCATATCCTTCATCAGCGATACTCTGATTAAGCAGGTCCCCTTCCACCCCGGCGTGGTGTACTATAAGCTGGACGGCAGCCTCTGCCAGAGGAATCTGTATTTTTACTGGAAAAACGGACGGTATTTCAGCCGGGCCATGGAGGAATTCCTCAATATAGCAAAAGGGGATGCAAAACCAGCGTAAGCCGGTACTGCATCCCTCTTTATTTCATATTATTATCTTCCGCTCCCATGCCCCGCAGAGCCGAACAGCCTCATCTTTTCCATCACGGACCGTTTCACCGCCTCTATCTCAGGCAGTATCATATCCGTAAGTCCTATTCCTTCCCTGTATCCGCTGCCTGCGGCCCTGGCCCCGGCCTGGTTGATATCTGTAAAAATATTGACCTTGCTGATTCCCCGTTCAACCGCTGTCCTGAAATCAGAGTCAGACAGACCGGATCCCCCGTGAAGGACCAGAGGTGTGGAAATGGTTTCTGCAATTTCCGAAATCCGGTCAAAATCCAGCTTAGGCGGAAGCTTATAGGCTCCATGGGCCGTGCCCACGGCAATGGCCAGAGCATCTGCCCCGGTCCGGTCAATGAAATCCCGCGCCTGGACCGGATCCGTGTAAAACTGCGACGGTTCAGCCACAGGGCTGCTTCCTTCAGCGCTTCCTCCTTCATTATCCCCCACATGGCCCAGCTCCGCCTCGATGGAAGCACCGAAGGAATGGGCTGTTTCCGCCATTCTTTTTACATGCTCCATATTGTCCCCGTAGTCCATGGTGGAACAGTCGTACATAATGGAGCTGAATCCCAGTTCCAGAGCCAGCCTGCACGTCTCCTCCTTCAGGCCGTGATCCAAATGCACCACCACCGGAACCGACGCCCTCTCTGCCATGGGAATCAGCAGGTTTGCCAGGTCCCTTAAGGGACCATAGGGCAGCAGTACCTCTGCTGTACCGATGATAACAGGGGAATCCAGTTCCTCGGCAGCCTCCATCACGCCTCTGGCCAGCTCCAGGTTGACCGTGTTAAACAGTCCCACCGCATACTTACCCTTCCTGGCGGGAACCAATACATCATTTAAGTTTACCAGCATTGTCCTTTACCTGTCCTTCTTACTTTGTCTTTAATGCGTCGTCAAAGGCAATATCCGACGGGGAAAAATTAATCTTCTTTGTAAACGCGCACGCCTCTGTACCCCCGAAAATACGGTCCATGCCGCTGTCCTCCCATTCGATGGAAAGAGGCCCTTCATAGCCCTTCACGTTCAGTACCCGGATGATTTTATCAAAATCCACATCCCCGTGGCCCGGCGATACAAAGTTCCATCCCCGTCTCGGGTCTCCGAAGGTGATATGGGAGCCCAGGATTCCATTTCTTCCGTTCAGGTTCACTACCGCATCCTTGATATGTACATGATATACCCTGGAGGCAAAATCATAGAGGAACATGGCCGGATCCATTCCCTGCCAAATCAGATGGCTGGGGTCAAAATTAATACCCAGTGTCTCACGGTATTCAAACACTTCCAGCAGTTTCTGCGTGCTGTAATAGTCAAAGGCGATTTCCGTCGGATGGACCTCCAGGGCAAACTTCACACCGCACTGGTCAAACACATCGAAGATAGGGGTCCACAGCTCCTTAATCTGTTTAAATCCCGCCTCTACCATTTCCTCTGTGGTCTGGGGAAATGAATACCACATCTTCCAGATAGGTGAACCCATGAAGCCGGTCACCACCTTGACTCCCATGGCCTTCGCGGCCATGGCAGCGTATTTTAACTGCTGTATGCCCCATGCCCTGATTTCCTCCGGCTTGCCCGCCAATTCTGGGGGCGCGAACCCGTCCAGACGCGGGTCCCACACATCGCCCACACACTGGCCCGGCAGGTGGGCGCCGATAGCCCAGCACCCAAGTCCGTATTTTTCCAGAGTGCCCTTCAGGTTCTTTACATACTCCGGATCCTCTGCTGCCTTCTGTAAATCAATCTGGCCCCAGGAGGCAATCTCCAGTCCGTCGTATCCCATGTCCTTGGCTGTCCTGCACATCTCCTCCAAACCCAAATCAGCCCACTGTCCTGTAAAAATCGTTACCGGTCTTTCCATAATCATTTCCTCCTAAACTCCACCCACGTATTCCCGTTCTGATTGCTTTCCAGACAGGCTTCCACAAATGCCAGCCCCTCAGCGCCCTGGCTCACCGTGGGATAATCCACCATTTCCGCAGTAAACGTTCCATCCTTTTTTGCGCTTACGCATTGTGCAAAGCTGCGGTAGAGATTGCCCATGGCCTCAAACCAGCCTTCGGGATGTCCGGCCGGAATCCTTGCGTATTTACCTGCCCTTTCCCCGATGGCGCCGTATCCGCGGTGTATTTCCCGGATGGTATTATCTGCGTCAATAACCGTAATCTTATCAGGCGTTTCCTGGAACCATTGGATGGTGCCCTTACTGCCGTAGATACGGATTCTCAGGCTGTTGTCATGGCCCACCGCCACCTGCGACGCCATGGCTGTGGGCAATGCGGGCAAATTTTTCAATATCCAATACTTCCAGTGAC
>OGYT01000209.1_pt1 | contig 45705 bp, 44 predicted proteins | sample 1576631 | NCBI WGS metagenome assembly OGYT01 (sample SAMEA3541588, study PRJEB24748) | human gut metagenome | biome: human gut; feature: human-associated habitat; material: faeces | place: China | collected 2012
CGTAGTAATACGTGAAGCTGACTGTTACTAATCGGTCGAGGGCTTAACCAAAAGGATATGGTTAAGAATTGGATAGGTAAGAGGAAGTTATTTCCTGAAGGATGAAAGATAGAAGTAGAAGAAATTCAGTGTGCAGTTTTGAAGATATGTAAAGAAGACCGTTGTACAGAAATGTATGACGGTTTTTTTGTGTAATAGGAAATTCCTTGGAAGTCCCTATTACACAAAAAGGTACTAACGTGCCAATGATGCGCACGTATGCGTTGACAGAAAACTCATTGTTTTCTGCTTTTTATAGCCGCGGAGGTATCTGGTGTTTTGCACATCTCTTTTTGAGTGCTGTGCTATTTCTGCGTCGTCAGAAAGACTATCTCTTTCTATTTTTGCCAAGATTATATGAGTTCTGAACCAGAAATTTAAGGATGCGTCATGCTGCTCATGCAGCGAGAAGACGGTAACATCCGATGAAAAGAATAGATTTTTCGATTTTTTTGAAAAAGTAGTTGACATTTAAAATATAATCGGTTATACTTATCTACGTTGTTGGAAAGCAATATTCCTCGATAGCTCAGTCGGTAGAGCACGCGGCTGTTAACCGCGCTGTCGTAGGTTCGAGTCCTACTCGGGGAGTTTTTTGATCCATATACTTTATGGACCTTTAGCTCAGTTGGTTAGAGCAACCGGCTCATAACCGGTCGGTCCCGGGTTCGAGTCCCCGAAGGTCCACTCTACCCAATATGAGGTAAATAAATAATTTAATATTTGGCCCGGTGGCTCAGCTGGTTAGAGCGCCGCCCTGTCACGGCGGAGGTCGTGGGTTCGAACCCCATCCGGGTCGTTTAGATACGACTATTTCAATTCTTTGAAAAATGAATATGGACTGGTGCAGTATCGTAGATGGGGTCTTAGCTCAGCTGGGAGAGCATCTGCCTTACAAGCAGAGGGTCACAGGTTCGAGCCCTGTAGGCCCCATTTCATTGTCGGAAAGTAAGAAGAATTTCTGCTTGATATATCGATATAATTTGAAATGAATCAACAATAAAAGAAATTTAAAAAAATCTAAAAAACAGTTGACATTCTTCAGAATGAGTTGTATAATATGACTTGTTCGTTAAGAATAAAAAGTATGTGTGTGTAGCTCAGCTGGATAGAGCACTTGGCTACGGACCAAGGTGTCGGGAGTTCGAATCTTCTCACGCACGTCGATTTCTCTGGTTGTCAGAGAGCAAAAAGCATCCTTTTGAGGGTGCTTTTTTTGTGTAATAGGGAATTCAAAGGAATTTCCTATTACACAAAAAGGCACTAACGTGCCAATGATGTGCACTCGCGCGAAGATGCATGTTGTCGCAAGCGACGCGCTCGGCGCGAGAATGTGTCAAGGCAGCAACTGTTCACAGGTAGGAATTTTCTGAACTGAAAATTCCCTACGATACAGTTCTGGCAGCAGATTTTGTCGATTTGGAATGTGCAGTATCGGCAAAATCCCGTTGATGGGCACACGCGTGCGAACCGTAACCCTGAGCACATTCTTTATTCCGTTTACGACAGCCCGGAATTGACTTTTTACCGCATGACCGATATAATAATAGGGCTGTCCCTATCAAGGCAGATAGCTTTGCGGTTTCTATGAAAGACCGCGTGGAGGAATTATGAAAACAGAATATCTGATAAAAATTGGTTCTGTCGCGAAATGGCTGGTGCCGTTTTTTGCAGCGGTGGCGCTGCTGAACGCGTAGGTTTTAAGTGGGCAGAATAAAATAGAAAGGCTGGGAAGAAGCTGGGAGATGCATCACGGATTCTGACACAGCGGAAAGGAGAAGAGATGCAGTTAGTTCAGTTAGATATGAAGCAGATATCGAGCGAGGCAGAGATTTACGACTGCCTGGTCGGTCAGATGAATTTTACCAATGCCGATGAAAAACCGGAATGGATGAATGTGATTGAGATGAACGAGCGGGATCCGTATGAGATGGATACAGAAGAACAGCCGGAGGATCCGGAGTTTAAGAAAATTCTGGAGACACCGGAGAAGACATTGGATGGTCTGGTACAGATGCTGGCTGCCCGCCTGGCAGATGATTACTGCCTGGAAGTAATCCGGGATGAAGCGGCGGATGATGAGAAGAAAGAACTGGAAAAACGTCTGGAACGCGCACTGGAAGATGCGGCGCGCACAATCGATGAAAGAGACGGGAAATTGTATGCAATACTTGAGGATACAAAACCCATGGCATTCTCCGTTATCTGATGAGCCGGAAGAAGGATTGATTCCATGTGAGGTGGTTCGGTCTTCCCGGAAGACGATCGCCATCCAGATCACGGCGGAAGGACGCCTGGTACTTCGGATTCCGAGGAGGGCTTCGGTGCAGGCTGCGATGCGGTTTGCCGAGGAACACCGCGACTGGATTGAGGTTCACTATAAAGAAGCAGTGGAACGCCAGAAGAACCGGAAAACCTATGGAGCGGAAGAAATCCGAAATTTCACAGAGAAGCTGCGCCCGGTGCTCATGCACCGGGTTGCTTTATATGCGGCGTGCATGGGCGTAACCTATGGAAAAATCACAATCCGGAACCAGAAAACGCGTTGGGGAAGCTGCAGCGCAGCTGGAAACCTAAATTTTAACTGGCGGCTGGCACTTTTGCCGGAGGATCTGATGAATTATGTGATTGTCCATGAGCTGGCACACCGGCTGGAAATGAACCATTCCGCGCGTTTCTGGACGCAGGTGGAGAATATACTGCCGGACTGGCGGGAACGGCGCAGGCGGCTTAGGGAGTATGTGATATAGAAAAGAAGCACAGACATAGATGTACTCTCGGAAGCTTTCTGTGCTTGATTTTGTGAGATGATTTTTTGTCAGTTGTGCCCAAATTTCTGAGGCGTACGCGGTGCGTACGTTGATGAAATTCGGGTGCGGCTGGCGGAAAATCAGCCACAAAAGCAAGTGCAAAAAAGACTCCGAGAGTACATCTAGATAATAGGAGGAACAAAATGGCAGAAGAAGTCTGGATGCTTCAGACCAAGAAAGCAGATTTTAAGCAGATCGGGGCGCGGTTTCGGATCGATCCGGTTACGGCGCGTATTATCCGGAACCGTGGGATCAAAGGAGAGGCGGCGATCGACCGCTATTTAAATGGCACGCTGGATGATCTGTATGATCCGATGCTGTTAAAAGATATGGAGCGTGCCGTTTCCATCCTGTGCGAGGCTGTGGATACTGGAAAGAAGATACGGATCGTCGGTGATTATGATATTGACGGCGTCTGTTCGACGTACATATTATTGCAGGCATTTGAACGGCTGGGCAGTGATGTAGATTTTGAGATACCGGATCGCATCAAGGATGGCTACGGAATCAATGAATCGATCATCGAACAGGCGCACGCGGACGGCGTGGAGGTGATTCTGACTTGTGACAATGGTATTTCCGCGTTCCATCAGGTGGAGCTGGCGAAGAAATATGGCATGACGGTTGTCATCACGGATCATCATGAGGTGCCCTTAGATGGGGAAAAAGAGAAGATTCCCCCGGCGGATGCGGTGATCGATCCGAAACAGGCAGACTGTCCGTACCCATTTCCGGAGATCTGCGGCGCAGTGGTGGCGTACAAGCTGGTGCAGGTTTTATATGCCCGCCGGGGCGTGCCGCAGATGGAATGGCTGGATTTGCTTGAATTTGCCGCGATTGCGACGGTCGGTGATGTGATGAAGCTGCAGGATGAAAACCGGATTCTGGTAAAATACGGTCTTAAAAAGATGGCGCAGACCAAAAATCTAGGGCTTCGCAGACTGGCGGAGAAAAATAATCTTGATCTGGGGGCGATCACAGCATACCATATTGGATTTGTCATTGGACCGTGCCTGAATGCGGGCGGACGATTAAAAACGGCAAAGGAAGCGCTGGCGCTTCTGCGGGCGCAGAGTGAGGAAGAGGCAGAACGCCTGGCAGAGGAACTTAAGGAATTAAATGATACCCGCAAGGATATGACCGAGCAGGGGACTGAGGCGGCGAAGCTGCAGGTAGAGAGCTGGTACCAGAAGGACAAGGTGCTGGTGGTCTTTCTGCCGGAATGCCATGAATCGCTGGCGGGCATTATTGCAGGGCGCCTGAGGGAATATTATCAGAAGCCGGCGATCGTGCTGACGCGCGGCGAGGAGGCGGTCAAAGGCTCGGGACGTTCCATCGATGAGTACCATATGTTTAAAAAGCTGACAGAGGTCAGCGATCTGCTGCTCAAATTTGGCGGGCATCCGCTGGCAGCCGGGCTTTCGCTGGAAGAGAAGAACATTGACGAGTTCCGGCGCAGACTGAATGAAAATGCGGGGCTGACGGAGGAAGATTTTAAAGCGAAAGTCTGGATCGATGTGCCGATGCCGGTGGGATATGTGACAGAACGCCTTGTGAGGGAGCTTTCCTGTCTCGAACCGTTTGGACAGGGTAACGAAAAACCGCTGTTTGCAGAGAAATCACTTCGCATCCGGGCGAGCCGCGTGCTGGGGCGCAACCGAAATGTCGTAAAAATGACGTTGGAAGAGACAGACGGACACGCGATCGAGGCGCTATATTTCGGTGACGGAACGGCGTTTGAGGAAGAGCGCGCCGGACGGCGGGAGATCGACGTCGTGTATTATCCGGACATCAATGAGTACAATGGAAGAAAAACGCTGCAGGCGGTGATCCGCCGTTATAAATTCCGGGGGTAAATGGCATGATAACGAGAAAAGATGTGATGCCGGTCAATTTCCTGAAAAAAGAAAAATTTACCGGAAGTGATACCGGGATGCGCTACCGGATGGAGATGACAAAGCGCGAGGTACCGAAAGAAGACGGCGCAGATGGCGAGACGGTCGAGGAGACAGTCCTGACCGTGACATCGTGGCCGGAACCATATGGATACGACGCAACGCCGGAAGAGGAGAAGACCCGCGAGGAATTTCCGTTTTCGGAAGAAGGAATTGTGAGCGGGGTAGAGTGGCTGAACGGGCAGCATGCGCGGTATGTGAAGCCTGAAAAATAGACGGTTGCGTGAACAGAAAGAGTGAAAAAGTAGAATGAGTTGGAAAAAGACATTTTATGAGGGGCTAAAGAGCGGTATCCCCATTGGACTGGGGTATCTGCCGGTCTCCTTTACGTTTGGCTTCCTGGCGGTGTCGGGCGGTCTGCCGGTCTGGGTAGCAGTTTTTATATCGCTGACGAACTTAACGAGCGCCGGACAGTTCGCAGGGACAAACCTGATTCTGGCGGGGGCTGGGTACTTTGAGGTGGCATTGACGACGTTTGTCATCAACCTGCGCTATATGCTGATGTCACTGTCCCTGTCCCAGAAGCTCGATGAAAAGACGGGAACCGGGGCGCGCCTGGCACTGGCATTCGGCATCACGGATGAGACGTTTGTCGTCAGTTCCCTGCATCCGGGCATTTTGAAAGCGTCGTATATGCTGGGACTTATCACGATGCCGATTCTGGGGTGGAATCTTGGAACCTGGCTGGGAGGCGCGATCTCGGCGGTTCTGCCGCAGGCGCTGCAGAATGCGATGGGAATTGCCCTGTACGCGATGTTTATTGCACTGATTCTGCCGGCGGCACGCAAATCGCGGTCGGTGTGCTGCGTCATCATTCTGGCAGTTGTGATGGTGTGCATTTTAAAATATGTTCCGGTTTTTGCCGGTATTTCCTCCGGTTTCCGGGTGATTCTGGTTACGATCGCGGCATCGGCGTTCGGTGCATGGAAATTCCCGCATGATCCGGACGGTAAAGAAGCCGGTCAGGACGAGAGTCAGAAAGAGGGGGCAGAATGATGAATACAGCAGAGGCAGCAGGAGCAGCCGGAACACTCGATATGAAATACGTACTGACCTGTGTCCTTTTGATGGCACTGGTTACATATATTCCACGTGTTCTTCCGGTTACGATTTTCCGGAAACAGATCCGTTCGAAGTTTATCCGATCTTTCTTAGATTATACGCCGTATGCAGTGCTGGGAGCACTGACATTTCCAGATGTATTTACCTCCACAGGACATCTCTATTCGGCGGTCGGAGGAACGATCGTAGCGGTGATTTTGGGATATAAGGGAAAGAGCCTGGTGGTAGTGGCGATCGCGGCGATTGTGACGGTTTACCTGCTTGAGATGGCAGGCGGAGCCGGTCTTTTGGCGTCGCTTTCATTTTAAGAAAAATTTAAAATGAATATGCGCGAAAGCGCGGGAAATTCATCATAAATAAAAACGAAAGGTGCAGACAAGATGATTACAATGAAGGGAGCCGCTGTTTCGGCAAAGCTGAAAGAGCAGGTGGAAAAAGGGCTGGAAACCCTGACATGGGTGCCGAAACTGACGATTATCCGGGTGGGCGAGAATCCGGATGATATTTCCTATGAGAAAGGCGCGACGAAGAAGCTGACATCGTTCGGGCTTGAGGTGGAATCGAAGGTATTTCCGGGAGATATCTCGGACGAGGCATTTAAGAAGGAGTTTGCGGCGATCAATGCGGATGCGTCGGTGGACGGTATTTTAATGCTGCGCCCGCTTCCAAAGCAGATCAACGAGCAGGATATTGAAAAAATGATCGATCCGGCGAAGGATCTGGACGGTATTTCCCCAGTCAATATCGCAAAGGTGTTCAGCGGCGATACGAGCGGTTTTGCGCCGTGTACGGCGGAGGCAGTGGTATGCATGCTGAAAATGAACGATATCGCGCTTTCTGGCAAACGGGTGGCAGTCGTAGGAAGAAGCATGGTTGTGGGACGCCCGCTTTCGATGCTGCTTCTGCATGAAAATGCGACCGTGACCATCTGCCACTCGAGAACTGCCAGCCTGCCGGAGGTATGCCGGGAGGCGGATATTCTGACTGCCTGCGTGGGAAAAGCAGCGATGATCAACCACACCTATGTAAAAAAGGATGCGGTTGTCATTGACGTTGGGATCAATGTAGATGAAAATGGAAAACTCTGCGGCGATGTGGATTTTGCCGATCTGGAAGGAACTGCTTCGGCGGCAACCCCGGTTCCGGGCGGTGTCGGCGGCGTGACGACGGCGGTTCTGGCACAGCATCTGGTGCGCGCGGCATGGATGAAACAGGAAAAAAATAGTAATAAATAAGCGAAAGAAAGTTAAGAGAAAAGCAATACATTTCCTCTCGTTTTCAGGTATAACTATAGTAAGAATGACAGTGTACCAGTTGTTGCTCCGGAAGGTCTGAACCCATTGTGGGTTGGAACTCACGGATGAAACAGAAAAACGGGAGGAATTTTTTTATGAGAAAAATGGGGATGATGCGAAACAGGATGACATTTCTGCTGGCAGCAGGCACGATGACAATGACGTCGGCGGCAGGTCTGGCAGGTTGTACGTCCGCACCGGCATCGGTGACGGTGCAGTCGGCGGAAAATACGGGGATCACGGTGACGAGCCAGGAGAAAATCAAGGCGGAGCCGGATATTGCGGAAATTACCTACAGTGTCTATTCACAGGCGGCGGATGCGAGCACCTGCCAGTCGGAGAATCAGACGGATTTGGATGCGGTTCTGGCGCTTTTGAAGGAAAAGGGAATTGCAGATACCTCGGTGCAGACGAGCGGTCTGGGGCTGAATCCGATCTATGACTGGGACAATGGCAAGAAGATCACTGGTTATGAGATGACGACGGAGGTGGTTGTATCGGATGTTGCGATTGAGGATGCAGGGGCGATCATCAGCGATTCGGTCAATGCGGGTATCAATTCGATCGATTCGGTCCAGTACCAGTGCAGCAATTTTGATGAGATTTATCAGGAAGCGCTCAAAAAAGCCATTGAGTCGGCGCGCGTGAAAGCCGAAGCGATGGCGGAGGCAGGCGGCTGCAAGCTGGGAACGATGACGAATGTGCAGGAGTACAGCAGCGGGCAGCAGGCGCGCTATTATGACACTTCTTACAGCAGCGGCATGGCGATGAAGGAAATGGCGATGGAAGATGCGGGTGCAGGCAGAAACCTGATGCCGGGGCAGGTGGATGTTGAGGCAGAGGTGTCGGCTACGTTTTCCATTCAATAGGGATCAGCTGCATGAAAGGTTGTCTGGTTTTGGAGGAAAAATCGGATTTTAAACAGGAAAAGGGAATAAACACAAATTGTATAAACCTTCGCATATCTGGGATACTAACAGTGTGAAATGAATGGTCGGAAACGGCTGCTGTTTCATGAGAATGTAGAACAGAATGCGGAGGTTTATTTTTTATGTGGGGAATGATAACCGCGCTGGTTTCCGGCGCACTCATGAGTATACAGGGCGTGTTTAATTCTGCCGTGATGAAGCAGACCAGCATGTGGGTATCGGCTGGCTGGGTGCAGATAAGTGCATTTGTGGTTTGCCTGCTGATGTGGCTTTTTACGGGGCGCGGCGCGGTATCGGAGCTTTGGCAGATCGAACCGCGGTATATGCTGACCGGCGGCGTGATCGGGGCATTTATCACGTACACGGTCATCAAGAGCTTTGACGCGCTGGGACCGGCAAAATCAGCGCTTCTGATCGTCGTGGCGCAGATCCTGGTGGCGTACCTGATTGAGGTGTTTGGCTGGTTCGGTGTGGAGAAAGCGGGATTTGAGTGGCGCAAGGCGATCGGGGCGGCGGTTGCGATTGCGGGGATTGTGATTTTCAGATGGGAATAAAAATTTTCTGCTTGTGTTTAAAGGGGGTTTTGGTTAGAATAGAATTACGGACAAAACGCGCCTCGGAAAAAGAGGGGTGCAGAAGATGAAACAGACAAATCAAACAGTAAATCGGAAACGATGGATGCGAACAGGGGCAGTCGGCGTGGTATTTTTGGCGGCTGTTTTGTGTTTTGGTGTGCAGAGCCGGCGAGAGAAGCAGACGGTGGTGCTGGGGACGCAGAATAGTTTTTCAAAAGAAGTGGATGATTCGCAGGAAAGCTCCGAACGTCCAGCAAAACGGTCAAACGGCGGGGCAGTGGATGGGGATAATGAAGCAGCAGAGAACGCTGCGCCTGAGGAGCAATCAAAAGAAAATCCCGAAACGCCGGAACCGAGAATCCTATATATCCACGTCTGCGGCGAGGTAGCCGCACCGGGCGTCTATGAGCTTCCGGCGGGCAGCCGTATGTATGAGGCGGTTGAAAAGGCGGGCGGGATGACGTCGGAGGCGGCGCAGGAATCTGTAAATCTGGCGCAGGCGATCGAGGATGGACAGCAGCTTCGGATTCCGAGCCGGGAAGAGATTCGGAAATATCAGGAAACAGGGAAGGATGTCTCCGGGCTTCTGGGAGCCGGAGGCGCTGCTGGGAATGGCAGCGAGTCAGCTTCGCAGAAATCCGGAAGCAGTGCAGCATTGATTAATTTAAACACAGCTTCCAAAGAAGAGTTGATGACTTTAAATGGTATCGGCGCGGCGCGGGCGGAAGCGATTCTTTCTTACCGGGAGCAGAAGGGCGGTTTCCGGACGATTGAGGATATTATGAAGGTGCCTGGCATCAAGAACGCGGCATTTCAGAAGATAAAAGATAAGATTACAGTATAGAGAGATAGAAGCATAGTGGTTGAGGTGGAGAATGGCGAAGGTATTAGTGGTAGATGATGAAAAATTAATAGTAAAAGGAATCCGTTTCAGTCTGGAACAGGATGGATTTGAAGTTGCCTGCGCCTATGACGGGGAGGAAGCGCTTCAGATGGCAAAGGAGACGGAGTATGATATGGTTCTTCTGGATGTGATGCTGCCGAAGCTGAACGGATTTGAAGTCTGCCAGGCAATCCGGGAGTTCTCCGAGATGCCGATCATTATGCTGACCGCAAAAGGCGACGATATGGATAAGATTCTGGGGCTGGAATACGGCGCCGATGATTATATCACGAAGCCATTTAACATTTTGGAAGTAAAGGCGCGCATCAAGGCGATCCTGCGCCGCAATTCCAAGAAATCGAGACAGGAGCCGCAGCAGACAAAGAAAGTCATCGAGGCGGGCGATCTGACGCTGGATTCGGACAGCCGCCGGGTCTTTATCGCTTCCCGCGAGATCAATCTGACCGCGAAGGAATTTGACCTTCTGGAGCTCCTGGTGTGCAATCCGGGCAAGGTTTACAGCCGCGAGGAGCTGCTGCGCTTTGTCTGGGGCAACCGGGCGGCGGCGGGCGGCGATGTTCGCACCGTAGACGTTCATGTGCGGCGGCTGCGCGAGAAGATCGAGCCGAGTCCGAGTGATCCGAAATATGTACATACGAAATGGGGCGTGGGGTACTACTTCCGGATTCGGTAATGTAGAAAAGAACTCAGAAGAGGATGAAAGGGGCGCTGCAGGGGAGTGTGTATCCCGGCAGCTGCTCTTTTTCTTTAGGTGGCAAAGGCAGATGGGGCAGAGAATGAACGAGGAAAACCAAAAACAGGATCAGAAGGATGAAATTGCAGGGAAGCAGGAAGAGCCGGGACAGATAGTTTCAGAAAAAGTGGAGAAGAAACGAGAGGAAAAACCAAAGAAAAAGCGTCTCCGCATCCAGGGCGCCGCATGGAGGCGGCTGGATAACACGGCGAAGCTCTTTGCGGCGGTGTCGGGCGAGGATTTAAGCAGTGTATTCCGGATCTCGGCGGTTCTGAAAGAAAAAGTAGATCCGGAGCTTTTGCAAAGGGCGCTTGTGCGGACACTTCCGGAGTTTGAAAATTTCCGGGTGAAGCTGCGGAAGGGATTTTTCTGGTATTATTTTGAGACGAACAACCGGAATCCGGGCGTGGAAGAAGAACAGAGTGCACCGTGCCGTTTCATTGATCCGCACCGGGGCGCGCGGTTCCCGTTCCGTGTGAGCTACTATGGATGCAGGATCAATTTTGAAGTGTTTCACGGGTTGACGGACGGACTGGGGGCGCTGCGGTTTGCTTCACGTCTTACAGAACATTATCTGGAACTGGTGAAAAAATTGCCGGTTATGGTGCAGGAGCGGGAGTTTTCGCCGCTCCGGGAGGACGATTATCTGCGACATTACCGGAAACTGCCGCATCGGCATTATAACAGCAGACCGGCGATTGCGATTCAGGGGGAATTTCTCCCATTTGATCAGATGGCAGTGCTGCAGGGGACGATTGAGGTGTCGGCACTGAAGACGGAATGCAGGAAGGTGGGGGTCAGCATCACCAAATATCTGGCGGCGGTGCTTCTCTGGGCGATCATCCAGACGGAGACGGATGGGAAAACGCTGAAACGTCCGGTGGCGCTCAATCTTCCGGTGAACCTACGGAGTTTTTTTGAGTCGGAGACGCTGGCAAACTTCTTTGCTGTCGTGAATATTTCGTGGGCGGCGGGAAAGGCACCGGAGGCATTGGAAGAAGTGATTGCGTCTGTGAGCCGCCAGATGGATGAGCAGATCGTGAAGGAGCGGCTGGAGGAGACGATCTCCTACAATGTGTCGAATGAGAAAAAATGGTATGTGCGGGCGATCCCGCTATTTGTCAAACATCTGGCGATGCAGTTGATTTTTCTGCACACCAGCCGCGCCCACACGATGACATTTTCCAACATCGGACCGGCGCAGGTTCGGGAGGAACTGAAAGATTCGATCGAGGGCTTTCAGCTTCTTGTCGGCGCATCGCCGAAGCAGCGGATGAAATGCGGGGCGGTGGCGTATGACGGGAAATTATGCCTGTCGTTTACGAGCGCGATGGCAGAGAACCGGCTTCCGGAGTTTTTCTTTCACTTTTTGGAGGAAAAGGGCATCCGGGTAGAGCGAGAGAGCAATGGAATCACGGATACGAAGCATGATAAAGGACGTTATCCAGTGATTGCCCAGGATCGAGAGCGCGTGCGCCGTGCGGTGCGGGGATTTTATGTGTCATTGGTGCTCGTATCGCTTCTGGCGGGGCTTACGAATCTGGCGACTTATCATCGGATTCCGTTTAAATGGTCGCTTCTGACGGCGGGCGCGGCGGCGTATGTGGCGATGACGCTGCGGTTTTCGGTCATGAGGCATGCGAGCTTGGCAGGAACGCTGGTGCGGCAGTCCCTGGGAATTCAGGCAATTTTGCTTCTGATTGACGCGCTTACAGGGCTTCGGGGGTGGTCGGTGGACTACGCGATCCCATGCGTCGCACTGTTTGAGGTGGCGGCGGTTCTTCTGATGATGCTAGTCAACCGGATGAACTGGCAGAGCTATTTTATGTATCAGATCACAATTACATTTCTGAGCTTTGTGCCGTTGATTTTCTGGAAAATCGGGTGGACGCATCATCCGCGTCTGACGGTGCTGGCAGCAGGTGTGTCGGTGGCAGCGCTGGCGGCGACGGTGATTCTGGGCGACCGGAGTGTGAAGCGGGAATTGAAGAGGCGGTTTCATGTGTAGATGGCAGGAAAATCGGTCACAGTAAAGGAACGATCTATAAAAATACGAAGATTGAAAATTTGGATGAAAGAAAGGGAAGAAGCATGAGTCGGAAAACAGTCAGCATGATAGGCAATCTGACGCGTGATATGATGAGTGACGTGATGGAGACATCGTTAAAGAAGCCGATCCAGACCGGCGAATTCCGGAAAAATCCGGTCGAACCGGCGTGGAGATGTCCGGCGGAATATATTTATGAGCTGGTAAAAACAGAACAGTTTGTGATGGAATATTTAAAGCCGAAGCAGGCGGTGACGGGGCGCGTCATTTTGCAGCTGCACGGCGGCGGGTATATCGGTCCGATGAAAAATATTTACCGGCGGTTTGCGGTTAAGTATTCGCAGATCAGCTTCGGCGCGGATGTTCTGACGCCGGACTACCGGGTGGCGCCGGAGCATCCGTATCCGGCGGCGCTGGAGGATGCGGTGTACGCGTACCGATGGCTTCTGGAAGAGAAGAAATACCAGCCGTCCCAGATCGTGGTAGCCGGGGATTCGGCGGGCGGCGGCCTGGCGCTGGCGCTCTGTCTGTATGCGAAAGATCACGGGCTGCCGCTTCCTGCGGGCATTATCACGATGTCGCCGTGGACGGATGTAAGTCTGAGCGGGGCATCGTATGAGGAAAATTATACGATCGATCCACTGTTTGGTAATTCGAAGGAAAATATGTTGTACCAGTGCAGCTACATCGGGAATGCCAATCCGAAAAATCCGTATCTGTCGCCGCTGTTTGGAGATTTTGAAGGATTTCCGCCGATGCTGATGCAGGTGGGCGCGTATGAGGTGCTTTTAGATGATACGAGGGCGGCAGCGAAAAAGGCGCGCGCCGAGGGCGTCAAGGTGCGCTGCTCGGTCTATGACGGGATGTTCCATGTATTTCAGATGGGACTCGACCTGATTCCGGAGAGCCGCGAGGCATGGGAAGAGGTCGCGGAATATCTACGGATCATCTACCGGATTCATCGGGAGCCGGAGGGAACGGTCGTGAAAAAGGTAAAAACGAGACGCAAAGAGACGGAAGACCGGGCGCGGCTGAATCTGTTGGCATTTTTAAAACGGGAGCTTAAAAAGTGAAGATTACGTTAGTGACAGTAGGAAAAATTAAGGAAAAATATCTGGAGGCGGCGATCGCGGAGTACAGCAAGCGGCTGGGGCGTTACTGCCGTCTGGAGATCGTGCAGGTGGCGGATGAAAAAACGCCGGATAAGGCGAGTGAGCTGCAGGAAACGCAGATCCGCGACAAGGAAGGCGAGCGGATTCTGGCGCATATCAAGGAGGACGCGTATGTGATTGCGCTTGCGATCGATGGAAAGCAGCGTTCCTCGGAGGAGATGGCGGCGTGGATGGAAGACCTGGGCGTGCGAGGTGAGAGCCATCTGCAGTTTATCATCGGTGGTTCGCTGGGGCTGTCGCAGGCTGTGTTAAACCGTGCGGACACGAAGATCAGCTTTTCGCGCCTGACTTTCCCACACCAGCTGATGCGCGTGATTTTGCTGGAACAGATTTACCGGAGTTTCCGGATTATAAAAGGAGAACCGTATCATAAGTAGACATAATGCATGATGGGTGATTAAAAATTAGCTATTCATAATGCGCGAGAGCAGTTCGAGATCCTCTTTTTTGACCTTTAAGTTAGATGCCACCTCGGTTCCGTCCGGGGCGGTCACTTTTAGGGAAATGACGCTGTCCTCGCGCAGCGCGCGGGTGTAGGCGGCTTTCAGAAAAGGGGAAAATTTAGGGTGGCGGGCTTTGAAACGCGCCCACTCGTCCCGAAATTGCAGTAAGGATGAAAGATTCATGTGATTAAGTCCTTTCCGTTTTAATAACTGATGGTAGTGTATCATGCGCGGGGAAGGCATGTAAAGAGGAAAAATTATCAGTAACGAGAGGTAGACTGATAATTGTTCGCAGTAACGTAGACAGGAGAATCAAGATTCATGGAACAGGTACAGAAGAAAAATATACTAGGCACGGAGCCGATCGGCGGGCTTTTGCGGCAGTTTGCGGTGCCAAGTATTATCGCGATGCTGGTAGGCGCCCTTTATAATATCGTCGATCAGTTTTTTATCGGAAGAAGCGTGGGGGAGCTGGGGAATGCAGCGACGAACGTGGCGTTTCCGTTGACGATCTCCTGTGTGGCGCTGGCGCTTCTGTTTGGAATCGGCGGTGCGGCGTCCTTTAACCTGACGCTGGGAGGCGGCGATCGGGAAAAGGCGTTATTTTATATTGGAAATGCGGCGACGCTTCTGTTTGGAAGCGGTGTGATTCTGGGGACTGTGGCGCTTTTTTGCCTGACGCCGATGCTGCGCTTTTTCGGTTCGCCGGACAATGTGCTGGCGTATGCCAAAACGTATACGGGTATCACGGCTCTGGGATTTCCATTTCTGATTCTGACCAACGGCGGCGGGCATCTGGTGAGGGCGGACGGAAGCCCGCTTAATGCGATGCTTTACAATTTATCCGGGGCGCTGATCAATACAGTGCTCGATCCGCTGTTTATTTTTGGATTTCATATGGGAATGGCGGGTGCTGCGCTGGCAACGATCATTGGACAGATTTTTTCAGGAATCCTGATTATCCGGTATCTGCGCCGTTACAAAAACGGACGGCTGACAGCGGCGCATCTTCGACCACAGAGAACATATGTAAGCATGATTACCTCATTGGGGGCGGCGGCATTTTTCAACCAGCTTGCGATGCTGGTGGTGCAGATCGTGTTAAATAAATCCTTGACCTACTACGGTGCGCATTCGGACTATGGGGAATCGATTCCGCTGGCGTGTGCCGGCATTATCACGAAGGTCAATCAGGTGTTTTTTTCGATCGTCATCGGTCTTTCGCAGGGCATGCAGCCGATCGCAAGTTTCAATTATGGCGCGAAAAATTATGCGCGCGTGCGGCAGGTGTATGGGTTGGCGCTCAGGTGGGGATTTGCGGTGTCGGCGGTGTCCTTTGCGTGTTTCCAGTTGATTCCGCGTCCGATCATCGGGCTGTTCGGGGAAGGATCGGAGATGTATTTCCAGTTTGCGGAAAAATATTTCCGGATTTACCTGTTTTTCACGTTCTTAAACTGTGTGCAGCCGATTGCGTCGAACCTGTTTACGGCGATTGGAAAACCGAAAAAGGGTATTTTCCTGTCCCTGACGCGCCAGATTCTCTTTTTGCTGCCGCTGATTGTGATTCTGCCGCTGTTTATCGGCATTGACGGCATCATGTATGCCGGACCGATCGCGGACTTTGTGGCGGGCATGGTGGCGCTTGCGATGGCAGGCGTGGAGGTGAGACGGCTGCGGCGGATGGAAAGTGCGTCCGTGCATGCATAGGCGGATGGTATATTTTAGCCAGTCCTTCATATATTGAGGTAAGGAGGACGGGCTGATGAAGGAGGAACAATCAAAGCAGGATGTGAGGGCGCTGTTTCATTTTTTCTCCCGGAATATCCGGGAGCAGCTTCTGGCGCTTCCGCTTGAGGCGGATGGAATGGAAGAGGTACGGCTGCGGGTTAGCGCGCCGCTGTATTACATATATAAAAATAAAGAGTACACAGCCGGAAGTGGATTCCGGGTCAGCCGGGAGGATGTGGACGAGACGCTGCAATGCGCGGCTCGTTCTTCCCTCTATGCTTACGGGGAGGAAATCAGGCAGGGGTTTCTGACCGTGCAGGGCGGACACCGGATTGGCGTGGCTGGAAGGACGATACTGGAAAACGGACATATAAAGGCGATTCATCCGATAACCTTTTTAAATGTCCGTTTTTCGCATCAGATGATAGGATGTGCAGCAAAAATACGGTCGATTTTGACGGATCCAGGGACGGGAAGTATCCGGAATACGCTTCTGATTGCACCGCCGAGATGCGGAAAAACAACACTTCTGCGGGATCTGATCCGGATGGTGTCGGATGGAGAAGAGGGAAAGGATAGGGGCTCTGCTTTGACGGGGAGCTTTGAACGGCCTAAGGCAGGTGCAGGACATGAAAATAAAGCTGGAAAAATGGTGGAGATGAGGAAGCAGCATGGTGGAAAAGTGAGGGCGCAGACGGTCGGGGTGGTGGATGAGCGTTCGGAGATTGCCGCCTGCTATCAGGGAATCCCGCAAAACGATGTTGGCTGCCGGACAGATGTGCTGGATGCCTGCCCCAAGGCGGAGGGAATGATGATGCTGATCCGCTCGATGGCACCGGAGGTGGTCGCGGTGGACGAGATCGGCGGTGAGAATGATTTGGAGGCGCTTCGCTATGTGATGAACTGTGGCTGCAGGATTCTGGCAACCGTACATGGAAATTCGATGGAGGACATCCGGGAAAAACCGGGCTTGTCCTCTTTTTTGCAAGAAAAACGGTTTGAGCGGTATGTGGTGCTGGGAAATAGACGCGGACCGGGAACGGTGGAGGCGGTATATGATGCAGCTGGCGAGGAGCTCATATGTGGATAAAATTGCTTGGAATCTGCCTTGTATGTGTATCGTGTGCGGGGATTGGCGGGGGTGAGGCATTGCGCCTGATTGGCCGGAGGCGTTTTTTGGAGGAAGTAAAACGGATTGCCGCGGGACTGCGGGGAGAGATTGGGTATACACAGGCAGTTCTTCCTCTGGTACTGTGCCGGGCGGGGGCACGCGGGGATGGAAAAGCGGGGAAGCTATTTTTGGTGGCAGGAGAGCGGCTGGAAGCGAATCCAGAGTGTCCGTTTGGGAGTATCTGGGAAGCGGTTCTGGAAGAGCAGGGGATTCGTCCGATGTTAGGAACAGAGGAATGGGAGCTGATGTGCCGGTTTGGAAACAGCATCGGGTATCTCGATCTGGAAATGCAGCAAAAGACGCTGGCACTGTATCTGGAAGAATTGGAACGGGCGATTGAGCAGCTGCGGCGGGAAGAGCCGGAGAAGAAACGGCTGTGCTGGGGGCTTGGGATACTAGGCGGGCTGTTTCTGGCAGTGGTGTTGATGTAAGTGGGGGAAGAAAATGGGAGTTAATCTAATATTTCGGATTGCGGCAGTCGGTATCCTGGTTTCCGTCCTCTGCCAGATTCTCAAACACAGCGGGCGGGAGGAACAGGCATTTCTCACAAGTCTTGCGGGTCTTCTTTTGGTACTGTTCTGGATGGTGCCGTATATTTATCAGTTGTTTGAGACGATGAAGGAATTGTTTGCGTTGTAATGTACTCTCGGAATTCTTCTGTGCTTGATTTTGTGAGATGATTTTTTGTCAGTTGAGCCCAAATTTCTGAGGCGTACCTTGATGAAATTCGGGTGCAGCTGGCGAAAAATCAGCCGCAAAAGCGAGTGCGGGAAAGACTCCGAGAGTACATTGCAGGGAAGGACGGTAAAAAATGTCAATTTTAACCGTATCGGTTCTTGGGATCACGGCAGTTCTTCTGGCGGTCCAGCTCAAGGGAAAAGGCAGCGAGTATGGGACGTACATTGTGATGGCGGCGGGGCTGTGCCTCTTTTTCTATGCGGCGGGAAAGCTGGAAGTGATTCTGAAAACACTTCGGACGATGGAATCCTGCATCGGGATCAGTCCAGTGTATTTGTCGGCGCTTTTGAAAATGGCGGGAATCACTTATATTGCCGAATTTGCCTCCGGGATTTGCAAGGATGCCGGGTACGGTTCGCTGGGAACACAGATTGAGATATTTGCGAAGCTGTCCATTCTGGCGGTCAGTATGCCGATTCTGCTGGCATTGTTGGAGACGGTGAAGCAGTTTTTGGCGTAGGGAAGTGGTAAGTGCAGAAAAGCGGAGAGATGGTGAGAGCAGGTGACGGTGGGAACAAAGATGGTTGTGCGGGCAGTGAGCGTTATATTCTTGAGTGTATATTTGATGGCAGGAAATCATTTAACGGTGTCGGCGGCAAATGGTGAAAAGATATCTGAAGATTCGGATTTCAGTGTTTCTGGAGAGAACATGGATTCTCTTCTGAACTCACTGGATTTAAGCAGAATCGAAGCATTTTTAAGGGAAGCGGGAGGTTCGGCAGTCCCGGGGCTTTCATTCCGGGAAATCCTTTCGATGCTTCTCTCTGGCAATTATCAGAGTGCGGTTCGGATGCTGATGGATTTCTGCCGGACAGCCCTATTTCGGGAAATTTCAGAAAATGGCAGATGGATGGGGCAGGTCATTCTTCTGGGAATTTTAGGGGCGGTGTTCGCCAGCTTTTCGAGTCTCTTTGCCGACAGTCAGGTATCGGAGATGGGCTTTTATGTCACGTATCTTCTGATTTTTACACTGCTTGCCGCCAGTTTTTTGAATGGGGTGCGGATCACGCGGACACTGTTGGAGCAGCTCTTTGAATTTGTCCGGGTGCTGGTTCCTGCTTTTTTTCTGGCTGTTTCCTTTTCCGGGGGAAGTACCTCGGCAGCAGCCGGATATGCGTGGACACTTGCTTCTGTCAATGTGGCGGAATGGGTGTTTTTACAGTTGTTTCTGCCATGCACCCAGTTGTATGTCCTGCTGTCGCTGGCGGGACATTTAAGCTCGAAGGATTTGTTTTCAAAAGCGTTGGAATTGCTGGAACAGGGGATGCGCTGGGGCAGCAAGGCGCTTTTGGGAGTGGTGCTGGGCTTTCATGTGCTGCAGGGAATGATTGCGCCGTATACAGATTCGATGCGCCAGACGGCGCTGCGGCGGGCGGTCAGCCTGATACCGGGAATCGGACAGGGCGCGGCGGCAGTGTCGCAGGTACTTCTTGGAAGCAGCGTCCTGATCCGGAATACGGTGGGCATCGGGGGAGTGCTTGTGTTGGCGGCGGTGTCGCTTCTGCCGCTTTTGAAACTTTTAATCCTCTATCTGGGGTGCCAGGGAAGCGCGGCGCTTTTGCAGCCGGTCAGTGACAGCCGGGTGGTGGAGGCAGTCGGCGCTGTGGCGAAAGGATTTTATTTTTTGCTGGCAGCAGCTGGTTCGGCGTTGGTGTTATTTGCACTTTCGATCGCGGTGGTGTGTGCGAGCACGAACGCGGCTTATTTTGCGGGGTAGAAGATGGAAGTAATTACTCACTGGGCGGGGAATATCGTCAGTTATCTTGTGTTTCTGACCGTTCTGACCGGGCTTTTGCCCGCACATAAGTATGAAAAATATATTCGCCTGTTTGCGGGCTGTATCTTGCTTCTGATTGTGCTTAAGCCGCTGACGGACGGGCTGCGGCTGGAGGAGCGGCTGAATTATCTGTTTACATCTCTTTCGTTTGAAAATGAAGCGGGCGAGCTGAAACGTGAGATGGATGAGATAGAGGAGCGGCGCAGAAATATGGTTTTGAGCCAGTATGAGGCGGAAGCATCCAAGGAGGCGGTGCGGGTGGCAGCGGAAGCGGGATTTTCCGTGGAAAAGGCGGATGTAGAGCTGGAAAAAGATCCGGAGTCGGAGCAATTTGCCTCGGTGCGGAGTGTGACGGTGTATGTGGCGGGAAGTGAGGCGGGGATGGAAGCGGCGGAACTGGAGGAGAATCAGAGTTCGATGATTGAAATAGAAAAAATTCCCCCGATTGAAATTTCACTTGAACAGGAGCAGAAGCAGGGAGAACCCGCCGCCGCGCAGGCAGTTTCATGGATGAATGGGGAAAAGATTTGGGAGCTTCAGCAGCGGCTGGCATCGTTTTATCAGGTGGAGGCGGATCATGTGGAAGTCAGGATGGAACCTTGACAAGGAATGGGTCAAACGAAATGAAAAATGGCTGATTTTGCTGGTGCTTGGGCTGGCAATTCTGATCTTATATGCGCCGTTTGGGAAGAAGACGAGTGAGACGGGAGTCTGGCAGTCAGGGGAAAGATGGGCGGAGAGTGAAACAGAAACAAACTCTGGGCATAGAGCAGGGCAGGACAAAAATGGAAGTTCAGAAGAGAGTGGTTCGGATGTCGAAACAGGTCTGCCAGGCACTGCATCCAGGCAGGACACCAACCGCCTCTACGAGCTTCGCCTGGAGCAGCGGATCCGGGACGTTTTAAAGAAGGTGGACGGCGTGGGTGAGGTGGATGTGATGCTGACTCTGTTTTCTTCTTCGGAAAAGGTGCTGCGGGTGGATAAGGAGAGAAGCCGGTCGTCCACCTCGGAGACGGATTCTTCGGGTGGTACGCGGCAGCAGGCGGATGAATCGCTGCGGGAGAGCACCGTGCTGGCGGGAAGTTCAGGCAGCGGGGAACCGGTAGTTGAAAAAGAGCTGGCACCGGAGATTTCCGGTATCGTGATCAGCGCACAGGGAGGAGGAAATGCGTCGGTACAGAAGGAAATTTCGGAAGCGATGCAGGCATTATTCGGACTGCCGGCACATAAAATAAAAGTATTAAAGCGGGTGGAATAAAGGAGTATGCAAATATGAGAATGAAGATGAAACGCGTTTTCAGGAGAAATCAAATCATCATCACGACGCTGGCGATCATGATTGCGGCGGCGGGGTATCTCAACTATGCGGGAAAATCCGATCTGCCGGGGGCGGATACATATGAAGCGGGGGCGACCAAGATTTCAGATAGCGATATATATTCGGAAAATCAGGCGGTGTCCGGAAGCGTGGCGGACGGTGAATATGAGGAGATTGCAAGTCTTGACGATCCGGGAGAGGGAGATCCGCTGGCAGCAGGCAGTGAGGAGGGCACAGCGCAGGGGGCGGCGGACGGAGAGGAGGCATCTGCGGACAATCCGGCAGTCGATAACCCGGGCGAGGCGGTTTTGACAGGCGGAACCGGCGTGGCAGAGTACATAGCCAATGTACAGCTCAGCCGTGAACAGATCCGCGCCAAGAACCGCGAAGCGCTGAATGCCCTGATTAACAATGAAAATCTGGATGCGTCGGCAAAAGAGGCAGCCGTTCAGGATATGCTGGCACTCAATGCGATAGCGGAGAAGGAAAATGCAGCGGAAACGCTTCTGATGGCGAAAGGATTTGCCGATCCGGTTGTCAGCATCACGGATGGAAAAGTGGATGTCGTTGTCAACGCGCCGTCCATCACAGATCCGCAGCGCGCGCAGATCGAGGATATTGTAAAACGGAAAACCGAGATATCGGCGGAAAATATCGTGATTTCCCTTTTAAACCTGGGAGATTGAGGAAGTTCGGATGAGTTAATGTTCACGGGTAGGCACTTTTGGAACCGAAAGTGCCGTAAGAAAACGTGGTGGCAGCAGGAATTTGCCGTATTAAAATGCGAAGCCACGGCAAATTCCGTTACTGGGCACGTATGTGTGAACAGTAACTCGGATGAGATTCGAACCGGAAATGCCTTTGCAAACTCCTGTATTTTTGGTATAATAAAAACACTTAATTGAAATGTATTTCTGGAAGTATTCGAGCATCTGTTTTTCGTGGGAAGAGAAGATTCCGGGCGTACATGGAAGAGGTCAGGAGGGATTTGGAATGGCGAGAGAAGCAGAAGATAGAAGCACACATATCGTATATGAGAAGGACCGCATTGGAGAAGTGAAAATTGCCGATGAGGTAGTGGCGATCATCGCAGGTCTGGCAGCGACCGAGGTAGACGGTGTCGATTCGATGGCTGGCAATATCACAAATGAACTGGTCGGAAAGCTCGGCATGAAAAATTTGAGCAAGGGCGTGAAAGTGACCGTAACCGAGGATCACGTGGTTGTGGATCTGTCCTTAAATATGAAATATGGCTACAGCATCCCGGCAGTCAGTGAAAAGGTGCAGGACAAAGTAAAGACAGCGATTGAAAATATGACCGGTCTGATGGTTCTGGAAGTTAATATTAAGATCGCGGGTGTCAATATGCCGGCGGAAGCATAGCAGGTTTAGTGCTTTCGTAGCTTTTCATTTTCTTAACACAAAATACTCAGTTTGACCTTGACGGGGAAAAAACCGTATGATATGATGATCGCGTTAAAAGGGAGTAGTTATAACCATGTAACCAACAGACCCTGAGGATAGTAAACCTCATGGTTACATGCCTTGTGTAAGTCAGATGGCAGTGTGCTTTTGTAACAAAAAGCGTGTGCCGTATGATTCAAATGTGAGGAACAAGACTTTTAGCATATGTGGATGAAACGTATGCTGAAAGTCTTTTTTGTTTCATAGGAAATTGCGCCCTATGAAACAAAAAACGCTCCGCGAGGATGCGCACTCGCGCGAAGCAGAAACATGTCGCAAGCGACCGCGCTCGGCGCGAGAATGTGCCAAGGCACATTCTTTTTCATGTTTCATAGGAAATTGTGTCCTATGAAACAAAAACACTCGCATGGATGCATGTCTGGCGCGAAGAAAGACAGCTGCCAGAGCAGGTGTATCTTGGCAAGGGGCTCCAGGAAACAGAATATTTATGAAGGAAAACAAAATTAACAGGAGGAACAACATGGAATTTTTATGGGAAGGCGTCATGGCGATCACGCCGCAGCAGTTTGTGATGTATCTGATCGGCGGGCTTTTGATCTGGCTGGCGGTCAAAAAGGAATACGAACCCGCGTTGCTTCTGCCGATGGGATTCGGCGCGATCATGGTAAACCTGCCATTATCCGGCGTCATTAACCAGGTGACGGAGGGCATCGGGGAGACACAGGGTATTATACAGTGGCTGTTTGAGACGACGATCAGCGCATCGGAGGCGCTTCCGATTCTGCTCTTTATCGGAATCGGGGCAATGATTGACTTTGGACCGCTTCTGTCACAGCCGATCATGTTTTTATTTGGTGCGGCGGCGCAGTTTGGCATTTTCTTTGCGATCTGTGCGGCATCGCTGATGGGATTCGAACTCAGGGATGCGGCGTCGATCGGAATCATCGGTGCGGCGGATGGACCGACTTCCATTCTGGTTTCCCAGATCATGCATTCCAACTATGTGGGCGCGATCGCGGTGGCGGCGTACTCCTACATGGCGCTGGTGCCAATCATCCAGCCATTTGCGATCCGTCTGGTGACGACGAAAAAAGAACGCCGGATTCACATGACCTACAGTCCGAAAAATGTGTCCAAAACGACCAAGATCGCATTTCCGATTGTAGTTACTATCATTGTCGGACTGATTTCTCCGGCATCGGTGGCGCTGGTCGGATTTCTGATGTTTGGAAACCTGATCCGCGAGTGCGGCGTGCTTCCGGCACTTTCCCAGACGGCACAGAACGAGCTGGCAAACCTGATTACCCTGCTGCTTGGCATCACGATTTCGTTCAGTATGCGTGCGGACGCGTTTGTGCGGATTGACACGCTTCTGATTATGGGAATCGGTCTAATTGCATTTATCTTTGATACGATCGGCGGTGTGCTGTTTGCTAAATTTATGAACCTGTTTTTGAAGACGAAAATCAATCCGATGATCGGTGCGGCGGGCATTTCCGCATTCCCGATGTCCTCACGCGTGGTGCAGAAGCTGGCGATGGAGGAGGAAAAGGGAAATATTATCCTGATGCATGCGGTCGGCGCCAATGTATCGGGGCAGATCGCCTCGGTCATCGCGGGCGGACTGGTCATTAAGCTGGTAAGCCAGTATTTGTAATATAGGTCTGTCGGGCAGATAAAATGGAAAAGGAAGGCTGCACTTGAATGATGAAAAATCAAGAGACAGCCAGTGCACTGATTGAGATGGAGGAAAATATCGGATGTGGAATAATTTTTTGATTTCGCTGGCAATTATGGGAAAAGGAATGGCGGGAATTTTCGTCGTTGTCCTGATTATTACGGCAGTGGTGCTGATTTTAGGTAAGTTAAAGTAAAATATAAATTGGAAAAAGTATCTTTCTTTTTTCTTTCAGTTTTATGCAGTTCGTTGACATTCGACAGAGGTAAATCTATAATAGAAACATTGTTTGTAAGAGTTTGAAAGGGCCAGAAGGAGACATGAGAATGAGTCAACGAAATAAAATTCAGCGCCTGCTGCGAAAAGGCGCTTTGGCAACTTGTTTATCCCTGTCAGTTGTGTGCAGCAGCTTATCGGCAGTTACAGCGTATGCAGGACCGGCGGATGATCCGGCAGCGGCAGCACCAGTGATCGGACCGGGCGGTCCGGGAACCACGAACGCGAATGCGGGACAGCAGGCGGATAATTCCTATTATAATCAGACGTTATCCAATCCGGTTGTCAATCCGGTGGACAAGTATTCCTATAGCCAGATGGTAAACGATATTTCGGCGCTGGCAAGCCGTTATCCGGGAACGGTGACAGTGAAATCGATCGGAAAATCGGCGGACGGACGTGATATCTACGATGTGATTGTCGGCAATCCGAACGCATCCAAGAAGATTCTGTTCCAGGGGGCGATTCATGCCAGAGAGTATATCGTTGTACCGCTGATGATGCAGCAGCTCGAGTATCTGGCAGCTGGATTTACGAATAATGGTACCTATATGACGCAACCGCTTTCTAACATATTGGGACAGGTGGCATTTCATTTTGTGCCGATGCTGAATCCGGATGGAGTCACGATCAGCCAGATGGGCGAGAATGGTATTCAGTCGGAGGAACTGCGCCAGACGATGCAGGCGGCGTACGCGGCGGACAAGGCATCCAGCCGGACAACGGTCAGCTATGAAGAGTATATGAGACGCTGGAAGGCGAATGCACGCGGTGTCGATCTGAACTATAACTTTGCAGCAAACTGGGAGGGAATCAATGTGTCTTTAACCCATCCGTCTGCAAATGGTTATAAGGGAACCAACCCACTGTCAGAGCCGGAGAGCCAGGCAATCGCGAACTTGATTCAGGGAACGGGATTCAATGCGGTTATCAACTATCATGCGATGGGAAATGTGATTTACTGGGATACGCAGAACAACCAGAAAGCGGCAGAGTCCAAGGCGCTGGCAAACGCTGTTCATGCCTTGAATGGTTATTCCGTTCTTGGAAGCAAGGGCGTCGGCGGCTTGAAGGACTGGCTGCAGCAGGCAGCAGGCATCCCTGGTATCACGATCGAGGTAGGACGTTCCACCTGCCCGGTATCTTTCTCGGAATATCCGGCGATCTGGAACCAGAATAAGGCAGTCCCGGCAACGCTGGGATATTATGTGGCGACACATTGATGATGGAATAAAATGAAGATTAGATAGAAAAAGGATGTGCGACTGGAGTTGGAAGTGGTCGTGCATCCTTTTTTGTTGTGTAAGAATAAAGAGTTAGTGTTTGTGAGTTGGTTCACTATTTGGGTTATCAGTTCTTCCTATGAAATAAAAAATGCTCCGCGAGGATGCGCAGTGATTCTGATAGGAATATGTCAGCTTCGCTGACCAGAATCACGCGTCAAGTCTCACGGACGTTCGACTTGAAATGAAAAATTTTGCATGATTGACTTTGACGAATAAAATCCTTATAATAAAACCAAGAACAAAGAAACCAAGAAAACGAGAATACAAAGAAAAAATAGACATATAATAAAAAAGAGGGAGTGAAGCATGTCAACATCGGTAATAGAAAGAGGCAATACAAAGATGAATCGGAAAATTCTCAGTATTTCGTCCAAAAGGCAGGTGACGATTCCACAGAAGTTTTATCAGTTACTCGGTTTTGGGGATGAGGCAGAATGTGTGATGCGTGATGGAGAGCTGATTATTCGTCCTATTAAGGTATCGTCAGGCGGTGAATTTGCAGAACAGATTTTAGCAGAGCTGATCAGGGAAGGTTTATCTGGAGAAGAACTTCTGACAGAATTTAAAAAGCGTCAGGCGCAAATGAGACCGGCAGCGGAGGCGATGCTAACGAAAGCAGAAGAGATTGCAGAGGGAAAAGCAGATTATACAACTTATGAGGATATTTTTGGAATGGAGGATTAGTTTATGCTGCCAGTTCGATTTAATCCTCCTGCCGCAAAGTACATTAAGAAGCTGAAGGACAAGAAGTTAAAAAGACTTTATCAGGAGGCAGTTGATAAGATTTGTGAAGATTATACAGTTGGGGAACTAAAAACTGGAGATTTAGCCGGGTTTTATGGTTATGATATCTATTATAATAAAACGAATTATGAACTTGCATATACCGTTGAATGGGTAGATGGAGAAATGATAATCGTTGTTATGGCTGGAACAAGAGAAAATTTTTATGATGAATTGAAGCGTTACATAAAAAAGTGACATACTGGGAAAGAACGTGCGATTGAAAGTAGAGACTGACAATGACATGTTCTATTTTTGAGCATTTCCCTCTTTGCTTTGGAACAAATCGACAAAAACAGGAAACTAAAATTATACAAAATGGAAAATATATTCTTTTTATAAAAATATGGTTTGCAAATTCTGAAATACGATTTTATATAAAATCACAAAAGGGACATTAATTAGAGATGTACAACTGAACACCCGATAAAACAGGGCTGCCGTTATTCCTCAAACGGCAGCTCTTCTTTTCGCAAAAATGTCCGGATCGACTCGTCCCACTCGCGTTCCAGCGTCTTGTCTAACGTAAATTGGTTGAGCGACAGCCCGGTGACACAGCTTAAATGCTGGTTTTCATAATGAATATTTAAGAACAGTCCGCCGACCTGCTCCGGGAGCCATTGGCTTTTGCGGGCGGTCAGAAACTGTTCGGTGGCAGCTTTCGGAAGCTTCAAAATGATGGAGAAGCGCTCCGGAAGCTTTTTTCCTTTTATTAGGGAAAAACAGAACGGGCGCAGAGTTTTCCAGGTTGAATATTCTTCAATCTGCCCCTCGGCACGCTCTTCTTTGGAATAAAAGCTTTTATGGACGCGTCCGTCGATGGAGAAGGTGTTGAACGTCACGATCTCCGCTTCCTTAAGCAGAAAGCGGTCAAATGTCTCTCCGATGAACAGTTTCTTGGTAAATAATTTTATATCACAGATATTGCAGGCAATCATATGTGTCCTCGCTGAGATGGTAAATTCGTTATTTTCTGTGTAATGTAGAAACAATAACGTAGATTCTATTTTATCGCAGGCGGGAAGGGGACGCAAGTGACTTCTTATTGGCAAGACGGAGAATTTTAAAATCTTATTAGCACTCAACAAAAATGAGTGCTAATTTTCTATTGACATCTTGGAACGCTGGTATTAAAATAAGAGTCACGGTGATGGAAAATCACAAAAAAAGAATTTTACAAGCGTATATTTATGTAGCTGGATAGCAGGATTGGACGCGGCAGAGTGAAACTGCCAGACTCCATTTCCGGGAGCGGATATCCACTGTATTTTGCAATCAAAAGGAGTGTATAGATATGGCAGCAAAAACAGGAAGTTTATCAATCAACAGCGAGAATATTTTCCCGATCATTAAGAAATGGCTTTATTCCGATCATGATATTTTCTATCGTGAGCTGATTTCCAACGGATGCGACGCGATCACGAAGCTGAAAAAGCTGGCGCTGATGGGCGAGTATGAGGAGCCGGGGGAGACGGAGTATAAGATTCAGGTTACCGTTAATTCTGAGGACAAGACGATCACCGTCGAGGATAATGGTATCGGTATGACTGCCGAGGAAGTGGAAGAGTACATTAACCAGATCGCATTTTCCGGTGCACAGGATTTCCTGGCAAAATATAAGGACAAAGCAAACGAAGACCAGATCATCGGTCATTTCGGTTTAGGTTTCTATTCTGCATTCATGGTAGCGGACAAGGTTACGATCGATACTCTTTCTTATAAGAAAGACGCAGAGCCGGTTCACTGGGAGTCTGAGGGCGGCACTGAGTTTGCGATGGATAAGGGCGATAAGGAAGGCAATGGTACCAAGATTGTCCTTTATTTAAATGAAGACAGCACTGAGTTCTGCAATGAGTATCGCGCACGTGAAGTCATCCAGAAGTACTGCTCTTTCATGCCGGTTGAGATTTACCTGAAAAATGCAACGGCAGAGCCGGAGTATGAGACGATCGAGAAGGATCAGCTGACCGACAAGGACACCATCGTTGAGACGGTGGTCGAGGAAGCAAAGACCGAGGAAAAGGAGAAAGAGGACGGCACGAAAGAGACCGTGGAGGTATCTCCGAGAACCGAGAAATATAAGATCCTGAAACGTCCGGTGGCACTGAATGACATTCACCCGCTGTGGAACAAGCATCCGAACGAGTGTACCGAGGAAGAATACAAAGAATTTTACCGCAAGGTATTTATGGATTACAAGGAACCGCTGTTCTGGATTCATTTGAACATGGATTATCCGTTCAACCTGAAAGGCATTCTGTACTTCCCGAAGATCAACATGGAGTACGAGAGCATTGAGGGCACTATCAAGCTGTACAACAACCAGGTATTTATCGCAGATAATATCAAGGAAGTTATTCCGGAGTTCCTGATGCTCTTAAAGGGCGTGATCGACTGCCCGGATCTGCCGTTGAATGTATCGAGAAGTGCGCTGCAGAATGATGGATTTGTAAAGAAGATTTCCGATTACATCACCAAGAAGGTAGCGGACAAGCTGACCGGTATGTGCAAGACAGACCGTGAGACCTATGAGAAATATTGGGACGATATCGCTCCATTTATCAAATTTGGCTGCTTAAAGGATCAGAAATTTGCTGAGAAGATGGATGATTACATCATCTACAAGAATCTGGACGGAAAATATCTGACGCTGAAAGACTGCATGGATAAGGCGAAAGAGGAAGGTCATGAGAACCAGATCTACTATGTAACAAATGAGAAAGAGCAGAGCCAGTACATCAACATGTTCAAGGCAAACGGACAGGATGCGATCATCATGTCTCACAGCATTGATAATCCATTCATCAGCCAGGAAGAGCAGAAGCATGAGAACCTGAAATTCCTGCGTATTGATGCCGATGTCAATGACACGCTGCGCGAGGAAGTGAAGGAAGAGGACAAGGAAGCGCTCAAGAAACAGGAAGAGACGCTGACAGAGACCTTCAAGAAAGCACTGGGCGATGATAAGCTGCAGGTAAAGGTTGAGAAGCTGAAGGATGCTGAGATTTCTTCGATGATCACCCTGTCGGAGGAAACACGCCGTATGCAGGATATGATGAAGATGTACAACATGGGCATGGACGCGTCGATGTTCGGCGGCAGCGGTCAGGTGCTGGTACTCAACGCGAACAACAAGCTCGTTCAGTACGTCTTAGAGCACACGGATAGCGAGAATACGCCGAAGATCTGCGAACAGCTCTACGACCTGGCACAGCTCAGCCACGGTTCCCTGACACCGGAGCGCATGACGAAGTTTATCGCACGGTCGAATGAGATTATGGGTATGATGCTGAACTAAGGGCGTCTGGTTTAGGACTGTTTTATATAGGAAAATATGTTAAAATATCATATATAATATAATAACGGAGCTGCTGCACGTAAATGTGGCAGCTCTTTTATTACCTGTCGTAAGAGAGCAAATGGGATTCACTATTTCACGAATTTAGTATTTATGATAGAATAGGAGCACTTAGCAAGTTTTTTTCAGATTTGACAGGGAGGTGCGTGTATGTTTGGAATCGGAGGATGGAAACAGGTTGGCGCGACGTTTGATATGAAACGGCAGGCGGCGATCCGGGAGCAGCTGGAACAGGCGGGAATTGAGTATCAGGTCAAGGTGCAGAATCGTCTGAAATCGGGTGTGCTTTCCGGCAATCAGCGGGCGAGGCTGGGAAGTGCGGGAGAAAATGCGGCATCGGAACGGGAATATCTGTTTTATGTGCAGAAAGCAGAGGAGGAAAAGGCGCGCCGTGTGATAGAAAGCGCCGGAAGATAAAACAGGTATTTTCTGGGAATGAAAGACCTGAATGACGAAGGAGAGAAAATGGGAGAGGGAAACTGGAACGAATCGGATCTTTGGCAGCGGGAGGCAGAAGAAAATGGTCTGCAAACGGAACCTGAGCTGCAGAATGCGGTTCAGAGTCCGAAACAAATCCGAAAAACCTGCCGCCGCGAGGTGCGCCGTGTCTGCAATGTCCTCGGCTGGGCGCTGGCATTTTTCAGCGTGATGACGGTGCTTGTCAGCATACTTCTGGAAGTGGCTGGAAACGTATGGGCGGACGGAGGCGTGATCAGTACGTTTTTGAATCGGATGGTAAATGCAGCGTGGTATGAGGACGGCGGAAGCACGCTGGTCATCTATGCGCTGGTTCTTCCATTCGTATTTTTAATTCTGCGCCTTGTCCCGGAAGAACGGGCAGAGAAAATGAAGATTAGTTTCCTGCAGTTCTGTATGTTTTTTATTTTGGCACAGGGATTTGGAACTATCTTTAACCTGCTGGGAAATGCAATCAATGATGCGGTGGCGGCAAGTAGCGGCGGCGATGCATCCGCGATGAACCCGGTCAACGAGATGCTGGATTCGCTCTCGCCGGTAATGATTTTATATGTAGGGTTTTTAGGACCCATTATTGAGGAATATATCTTTCGATGGAAACTCTTAAACCGATTGCGCCGTTTTGGCGATAAGGCGGCGATTACCTACACGGCGCTGATGTTTGGTCTGATGCACGGAAATGTGACGCAGTTTCTCTATGCGGCGGTGATTGGCGTGGTTCTGGGGTATGTGGCGGTGAAGACGGGACGGATGCGTTATAACTGTCTGCTGCATATTCTGATCAACAGCTGGTCGTTAGTGATAGCGATGCTTGGAACACAGGATACGCTGCTGCCGCTGTTTATCACGTTTCTGATGACCGGGTTTATGGGCTGCACGATCATCGGGGCGTTTGTTCTGCTGATTTTCAATTTCCGGAAAATCCGGCTGTCCGATGGGGCACTCCTAGAGGGAGTGAAATTCCGCAATATATGTGGGGCAATGTATGGGAATCTCGGAACAGTGGCATTTATTCTGGTAAGTTTGATTACGATGGCGTTTTTCTTGTCGAGATGATGTGGTGGTCAGTTGCTGTTCACAAGTAGGCACTTTTGGAAGTGAAAGTGCCGTAAGATAACGTGGTGGCAGCAGGAATTAGTTGTATTTAAATGCGAAGCCACGGTAAAATCTGTTACTGGGCACGTGTGCGTGAACAGTAACACTGTTCATGTGTTTGTCATGTATTTCAGCATGTATTTCACGGGATTCTGCTTGACTTCCTACTGTGTGATTACTATAATAAATAGTAATGAATACTACGTGATGTGAATTGCGTAACGGGAGGACGTTATGTTATATAAAATTATTGGTGACAGCTGCATGGATTTGACGGAGGAACTGAAATTGGATCCGCATTTTCAGATGATTCCGCTGACCCTGCAGATAGGGGATTACAAGGTAACGGATGATGAGACATTTAACCAGAAGGAGTTTCTGGCAAAGGTAAAGGCAAGTTCCGAGTGCCCGAAGACGGCGTGTCCATCGCCGGAGAGCTTCAAGGAAGCATTTGAGGGCGAGGCAGAATATATTTTCGTGGTAACGCTTTCGAACCATCTGAGCGGTTGCTACAACTCGGCGGCTTTGGCAAAACGCCTTTATGAGGAAGAGAACGGAACGGACGGGAAGAAGATTGCAGTCATTGATTCCCTGTCGGCGTCGGCGGGCGAGTTAAATATTGCGCTGTTCATCCGGGATCTGTGCGAGAAAGGTCTTCCGTTTGAGGAGATCTGCAGGCAGACGGAGGCATATCGGGATTCGATGAACACGTATTTCGTCATTGAGACGCTTGATTTCTTAAAGAAAAATGGCCGTCTGACCGGTTTGACGGCTTTTATCGCGTCGGCGCTGAATATCAAGCCGGTTATGGGCGCGGACAGCGGTACGATCATCAAGCTTGATCAGGCGCGCGGCATGACCCGGGCGCTCGACCGGATGGCGGAGATTGCGTGCAAAGAGGGCGGCGATACCGCAAGCAAACGTCTGGTGATCGCACACTGTAATAACCCGGAACGTGCTGAGCACGTGAAAGAGATCATGTGTAAACGGGCAAACTTCCGTGAGGTAGTGATCACGAATACGGCTGGCGTTGCAACCGTGTATGCGGGCGACGGTGGAATCATTATGACACTGTAGGGAGAAAGAGTGGGTGATGACAGCTGGAAAGGTGGAAAACGCCGGACAGCTGCGATTGATTGAGGAAAAATGAAGCATACATTTTTTAGTAAATGCACGAAAATGCCGTTCAGATACCGGACGGCATTTCTTTTATCCAGAATTGGAAATTTGACAATTTTGGCAGGAATGACGCTTTTGCTTGGCGGATGCCAGGCGGGAGGTTCCATATGGAAAGAGACAATCTCATTGGAGCCAAAAGACAAAACGGTATCGGAAGAAACGCTTGATCCGGAAACAGATATAGACGGGCAGGTGGAGTCAGAACAGATAGATGGCGCGGAACTGGGGGTGGAAATGCAGGGGCAGGACGAATCTGGCAAACTTGAGGCAGAACCGGGAGAAAATGATTCAAATGAGTGTTCGCTTCTGTTTGCCGGAGATATCTATTTTTCCAACCATGTTTTAAATGCCTACGACCGTGTGGGAGGTATCGGTGGCGTCCTCGGAGAGAGTTTGCGGGAGACGATCGCGGAGTCTGATATTTTTATGGCAAACCTGGAATTTCCGTTCAGCGACCGGGGAACACAGGCGGCGGATAAACAGTTTACGTTCCGGGTATCGCCGTCCCGCGTGTCTATTTTACAGGAGATCGGACCAGACATCGTGACGGTGGCGAACAACCATGCGCTAGATTACGGCACGGACGCACTGCTGGACACGTGCGATACGCTGGACAGTGCCGGGATTTTGCATGTTGGGGCGGGAAAAAATCTGGAAGAGGCGAAACAGCCGCAGATCATTGAGAAAAATGGAAAAAAGATTGGTTTTCTGGGCGCGTCGCGCGTCTTTCCGACGGGCGGATGGGCGGCAGGATCGTCGCATCCGGGCATGTTTTCGGCGTATGACACGGCTTCGGTCGTGCAGGAGATCCAGAAGGTAAAGAAAGAGTGTGATTATCTGGTTGTCTATGTCCACTGGGGTATCGAGCGGAACACGCAGCCAGAGGCGTACCAGCGGGAGATGGGACATCAATACATCGACGCGGGCGCGGATCTGGTGGTTGGCAGCCATCCACATGTGCTGCAGGGGATTGAGCTGTATCATGGAAAATGGATTCTGTACAGTCTTGGAAATTTTGTGTTCGGAAGCTCGATTCCGGAGACTATGCTGGTGCAGGCGTCGGTAGATGCACAGGGAGAGACGGCGCTTTCAATTGTGCCTGCAACTTCATCTGCCGGATATACGAGAGAGCTGGACGTGGGGAAGAAAGAGGCGTTTTACCAGAAGATACAGGGGCTTTCGGACGGCGTGCAGATTGATGAGAATGGAAAGGTGCAGGTGCAGTAAAATCAATTCGTGAAATCCTGCCCCTGAAAACACCCGCTTTCCCGCAGTGCCTTGGAAAACGTATTCAAAAACGCCCGCTTATTTCCACTCCATTCCGGTGCGATCAGCAATTTTTTCGGTCCATCGCCGCTGATCCGGTGGATGACCATATCGGGCGGCAGCAGGCGGATATATTCGATCAGCAGCTCAATGTATTCGTCCATTGAAAAGACCGGAAAAGGTGCTTGTTCGTAGAGCTCTGCCAGCTTCGTGCCGCGTAAAATGTGGAGAAGCTGAAGTTTGATGCCGTCGATGGCGGGCTGGAAATCGGCCAGATAGCGGACGGTATCGAGCATCTGGGCTTTCGTTTCATCAGGCAGCCCCAGAATGACATGGACGATGACGGTCAGACCGGCGGCTTTCAGTTCACGGACGGCATTTTCAAAGACCGGGAGGGAATAACCGCGCTGGATGCGCGCGGCACTTTCCTCATGGATGGTCTGAAGTCCCAGTTCCACCCAGACCGGTTTTCGGCGGTTTAAGCGGGCGAGAAGCTCCAGGACATCCGGCGGCAGGCAGTCCGGGCGGGTTCCGATGGACAGGGCAGCCACGTCCGGGTGGGCGATTGCTTCGGAAAAAAGCGGCTCCAGATAGGAGACAGGCGCATAGGTATTTGTGTAGGACTGGAAATATGCGACATATTTTCCACCCTTTATTTTATTTGCGACACGCGTCTTTGCCGCTTCGATCTGTTCGGTCACGGAGGTGTGAGCCGGCTCTGCAAAATCGCCGGAACCGCCGTGGCTGCAGAAAATACAGCCGCCCGTTCCCAGCGTACCGTCCCGGTTGGGACAGGTCATGCCGCCGTCGAGCGCCAGCTTGTAGATTTTCTGCCCAAATTGGTCTTTCAGCCATGCGTTTAACGAATAGTAGGGACGACCGTCGGAGTAGCAGCGGGGCATGGAGGAATCCGGGTGTTTGCCGGAGGCGGTGGATGCAGGATGGAATGTTTCGGGTAATGATAGGTATGTTTGAGTAGTTTGCTTCATACGGACTCCTGTGTTTTACTATATAAATGAAAGCTTACCAGAACCACAGCATTTTGTAAATACACGAAAGAATATCGTATTGAGGCATTTTGAGGAAAATGATATAATGAGCGCAGAAGAAAAGAATGCGGCTGCGAAGCAGACATATTCTTTTCTTGCGCCATTAACGAACGAACAGCCATGCGAAGCAGGGCGGTAGAGCGCGATAGCGCGGGTTCGTGAGTTATGATATAATACATACAAGAAGTCAGATTAAATCAAAATATCTGAAATCATAATCATATAAAGGGAACAATTGTTAATGTTCCCGGGTAGGCACTTTTGGAACCGAAAGTGCCGTAAGAAAACGTGGTGGTAGCAGGAATTTGCCGTATTAATATGCGAAGCCACGGCAAATTCCGTTACTGGGCGCGTATGCGTGAACAGTAACAAACAATTTGGGGAAAAGGAGAAGGGATATGTCAGTCAAAGAAACACTGAAACAGCTGGAATCTGAGAAAACGAAAGTGCTGATGGCAGAATTATACGGGGCAGAGAAAGCGGAGGAGAACCGGGCGCGTTACCGCTATGTGGCAGAGCGCTTTGAGAAAACATATGGGGAACGTGATATCAAGCTGTTTACTTCCCCGGGACGGACGGAGATCAGCGGCAACCACACCGATCACAATCATGGCAAGGTGCTGGCGGGCAGCATCAACCTGGACTGCGTCGGAGCGGCGGCACCGAACGGAACCGACACGATCCGCATTTTAAGTGAGACATTTCATCAAAATTTCAGCATCCATTTAAGTGACCTGAAACCGAGCGCGGGTATGAGCGGCACCATCGACCTGACAAAGGGCATTTTAAAGGGTTTTGAGGAGAGAGGATACAAGGTCGGCGGATTTGACGCATACATTACCAGCAATGTTATCAGCGCGGCGGGCGTCAGCTCTTCGGCTTCCTATGAGATGCTGATCTGCTCTATGTTAAATACGATGTTCAATGAGGGCAAGATGGACGTTGTCACCTACGCGCACATCGGAAAATATGCAGAAAACAAGTTCTGGAACAAGGCGTCCGGACTGCTCGACCAGATGGCGTGCGCGGTCGGCGGTCTGATTACGATCGATTTCAAAAACCCGGAAGCGCCGGTTGTGGAGAAGATTGATTTTGATTTTGGTGCACAGGATCACAGCCTGATGATTGTAAATACGGGAAAAGGTCACGCGGATCTGAGTGCGGATTATTCTTCTGTTCCGAACGAGATGAAGAAAGTAGCGCAGTATTTTGGCAAAGAGGTCTGCGCGGAGATTTCCGAGGAAGAGGTGATCGAAAATCTGCCGGAAGTCCGTGCATTTGCGGGTGATCGCTCTGTGATGCGTGCATTCCATTTCTTTGAGGAAAATAAGAGAGTAGAGCAGGAAGTAAAGGCGCTCCTCGAAAATGATTTTGCAGCCTTTTTGGAGGGAATCACTGCTTCGGGCAATTCTTCCTGGAAATGGCTTCAGAATGTATACACGACTGCCAACGTGCAGGAGCAGGGCATCAGCATTGCGCTGGCGCTGACAGAGCTGTTTATTGCGAAAAAAGGACGCGGCGCGTGCCGGGTTCATGGCGGCGGATTTGCCGGTGTCATCATGGCGATGATTCCGAATGATCTGGTGGACGAGTATACAGAATACATTGAAAATGCGACCGGTAAGGGAAATGTATATCGCATGAGTATTCGTCCGCACGGCGCGATCTGTGTGAGCGATCGCATCTAAAGAAAAATTCCGGACGGAATGAAAGATGTGTCAAAAAGTGATGTGCAGAAAGAGATGCAAATAAGAAAACGGCATGGAGATTTGCATAGACAAAAGACAGGCTGTTTTGCAGATAAAACTGGGACATAGAAAGGCAGTGGATTTTATGGGAAATAAAAATCTGATTATCACAATCGAGAGAGAGTACGGAAGCGGCGGACGTATCGTAGGACGCAAGCTGGCGGAAGAACTGGGGCTTCATTTCTACGACGATGAGATCTTAAAGATGGCGTCGGAGAAGAGTGCGGTCGGAGAGGAATTTTTCCGTTTAGCGGATGAGAAAGCGGGAAACAACCTGCTTCACCGTCTGACTGGCGCGAAGAAGGCAGATGTGTTCGGAAAGCCGTCCCTGAAAGGCGATGTGACATCGCCGGATAACCTGTTTAAATTCCAGGCGATGGTGATGCGGGAGCTGGCAGAACAGGAACCGTGCGTATTTGTAGGCCGTGCGGCTGGCTATGTGCTGGATCAGGACGAGGAGATCGAAAATCTGATCCGCATCTTTGTCTATGCCGACCGTGTGCGCCGCGTGCAGCGCGTTATGGAAGTAGACTGCATCAGTGAAGAAAGAGCGAAGAAGCGCATCCGGAAGATTGAGAATGAGCGGAAGAATTATTATAAATATTTTACCGGAAATGACTGGAAAAACATGAAGAACTACGATCTTCCGATCAATACGACCCGCCTCGGACTGGACGAGACGGCGGAGCTGATCAAGGAATATGTGAAGCTGCGCGGGTATATGAAGTAGGGAAAAATGAAAACAACCTGTCTGTGATGCAGGCTAAAAATTTTAGTTGAAGATTGTAGGAAGCAGGGCAGATTTGGAAGATGAGAAGTACCAGCGGATCGCCAGCTCAATCAGCTCCCAGAATGCTGGGAGAGTGATTCCGGCATTCTGAATTTTCCTTTGACGACAGTAGAATCATTACGACCTTATTACAAATTATTTACGGTTTGAAGTGATATATTGACGGTCAAAATGGAAAAATGATACAATGATTTCAGAAAGAAAGGAGGCGAAAGCATGAGAAGTGCATCTGAATTTAGGCAAATGGCGCGTGAGACACTGCGCGGAAACTGGAAACTTGCGATGGGAACGGGATTAGCAGCGTCCCTGATCGGTGCGGAGATTGCCGATACGGCGCCAAATGGAATATCAGAGCTGCAAAAAGTGATACAGGCACGACCGGAAGTGAAGAATGTGCTGACGCAGGTATTTCCGATGCGCAGCATGCTTCTGCCCTGGGTGCTTGTGCTTATCTGGGGCTTGATGGTGGTTATTATTGGAGGTGCGGGGCAGATGGGATACGCCCGTTTCCATCTGAATCTGGCAGAGAAAAAGGAAGCGTCCTTTTCTGATTTATTTTCCCAGTTTTCGCGGATCACAGATGGCGTGGCGATGGTATTTGTGCGCGGCTTTTATATATATTGCTGGACCTGCCTGTTTTTCGTTCCGGGTTTCATAAAGACGTACAGCTATGCGATGACACCATATGTGCTGATGGAACATCCAGAATATTCCGCTAACGAGGCGATCACCGAGTCGCGCCGCCTGATGGATGGGAAAAAATGGAATTTATTCTGCCTGACCTTTAGCTTTATCGGCTGGCGGCTGATCTGCAGCATTCAATATATAATACCAGCGGTTCTTTTGTATACACAGGGAAGGCTCAGTGGTGTGACCGTGCTGTTTCTGGCAGTGCTGTTTCTGGTAGGGCTGATGGGACCGCTCAATATTGGCTATCTGTTTCTGCGCCCATATGAGGAGGCGGCATTTGCGGCATTTTATAGGGACGTGCGGGATGAGAAGAGGGAAATAGAAAAGATAGAAATGCAGGATAAGTGGAGTGAGAATGAGCCGGAGGAAAGTGAAAATGCGTGAACTCTGTCTGTACAAAAATGAAATCATTTGCATAGAACTGTGCTTGTGTAAGGATAGACGGAACAATAAAAATCTTTGAAAATCAAATTGGCGAAAGCCCAAAATAAGAATCTGCAATCAAAAATTTCCTCAGAAAGTGGTCAAAATGAAAGCTTTCTGAGGAGTTTTTTTGAGTTGTATTATTTATTTTGTTTTAGTCCATCCGTGCTTTCTCAGACAGCAAATGTTTCTGGCAATAGAAGAATGCCGGAATCAGAAATGCATCGGCGAGCAGCCATGCAAGCGGCGAGGCAAAACAGATGATGATGTAGCCAAAGATCGGCACCAGCAGGAAGCCGACCATGGCGCGGGCGATCATTTCGCAGACACCTGCCAGGATGGCGAGCAGGCTGTAGCCCATTCCCTGAATCGTGAAACGCCATACATTGACGATTGTCAGAGGTATGTAGAACAGGGAGTTGAAGGTCAGGAACTGGTGCGCCTGATGGATTACAACTGTTTCCGAGGCATCGACGAAGAGAAGCGGAATCACGCCGCCAAACACGGTCAGCACGATACACGCCGCAATGGAGTAGATGCCGCCGATGAGAGTTGCGGACCGGACGCCCTGGCGGATGCGGTCTACCTTTCCGGCACCGGCGTTCTGTCCGGCGTAGGTTGCCATCGTGCCGCCCAGCGCGTCAAACGGGCAGCAGAAGAACATGCCGATCTTCTGACCTGCGGTGACGGAGGCAACTGCGATGGAACCTAGGGAGTTGATGGCAGTCTGGATGACAACCGAGCCGATCGCGGTGATAGAGTATTGGAGTCCCATCGGCACACCCATTTTGCAGAGAATGTAAATGTGTCTGCCGCTGATGCGCGTTTCCTCACGGTGCATATGCAGGATTTCAAATTTTTTCTTCATATAGATCAGGCAGAGAATACCGGATACTGCCTGAGAGATAACAGTTGCATAGGCAGCTCCGGCGGTGCCGGTTCCGATCTGTACGATGAAAAGCAGATCCAGCGCAATGTTTAAAAGGCTGGATAAAATCAGGAAATAGACCGGCGTTTTGGAGTCGCCGAGCGCACGGATGATGCCCGCCAGCGTATTGTACAGGTAGGTTGCCGGAATACCGGCGAATACGAAGAAAATGTAGCTGTACGCGCCGTCAATGATATTGTCCGGCGTCTGCATCCAGACGAGAATCTGGCGTGTCATCAGGCAGACGATCACGGTCATGACCACGGCAAAACAGGAGGCGATCCATCCGGCATTAGCGACGAAACGGCGCATATCCTTGTAATCCTGTGCGCCGAACCGCTGTGCAACCGGAATGGAAAACCCGGTGCAGACGCCGATGACGAAACCGTTAATCATAAAATTGATGGCGGAGGTGGAACCGACCGAAGCCAGTGCATCGACACCGAGAAATTTTCCAACAATGATCGTATCGACCATGCTGTAAAACTGCTGGAACAGAAGTCCCATCAGCATCGGAACCGCAAAGCCCAGAATCAGCTTTGCCGGGCTTCCGTTTGTCATATCTTTTATGGTAGAGCGTTGCGAAGAGCGGCTCATGGAAAAAACATCCTTTCTAAAAAACGATTATAAAACTCTGAGAGTAGATTTTATAAGAAATACATAAAATTGGCAATCCGAAAAATCACGAAAAAAAGAAAAATAGAGGCACTTTTTTTGTGATATAGAAGCGGGCTGGCTAGCAGCGGTATTTTACAATCAGTGACATACATGGTATCATAACGGGTAGAGTGATTTTTATTTCATAGGAAATTGCGTCCTATGAAACAAAAAACACTTCGCGAGGATGCGCACTCGCGCGAAGCAGAAACATGTCGCAAGCGACTGCGCGAGACGCCCGAATGTGCCAAGGCACATTCTTTTTCATATAGAACGGAAATGAGGGTAACATACATGAAGAGACTGGCGGTGGGAATCCTGGCGCACGTAGATGCGGGGAAGACAACATTATCAGAGGCGATGCTCTATGCGGGCGGCATGATCCGCCATCTGGGGCGGGTGGACAAGGGCGATGCGTTCCTGGACACATATGAATTGGAGAAAAAGCGCGGAATCACGATTTTTTCCAAGCAGGCGCGGCTTGCATGGGATGATATGGATGTGACGCTCTTGGACACGCCGGGACATGTGGATTTTTCAGCGGAAATGGAGCGGGTGCTTCAGGTGCTGGACTATGCGGTGCTGGTCATCAGCGGTTCAGACGGCGTGCAGGGGCATACAAGGACGCTGTGGCGGCTGCTGGCGCGCTATCAGATTCCGGCGTTCCTTTTTATCAATAAAATGGATCTGGCGCCGGGACGGGAACAGGAGGTCCTGCGCGATCTAAAAGAGTCGCTGGGCGGCAACTTCGTTGATTTTGGTGCGGACGGGACGGAAAGTTTCTATGAAGAGGCAGCAGTCAGCGGCGAAGCGGAATTGGAGGAATTTCTGGAGACGGGACAGGTGTCTAAAGATGCGATCCGCAGCCGGATTGCCAGCCGGGATCTGTTTCCGTGTTATTTTGGTTCGGCGCTCAAAAATACGGGCGTGGAAGAATTTATGCGCAGTTTGGAAGAATATACGCTGGAACCAGTGTATCCGAACGAATTTGGGGCGAAAATATTTAAAATTGTGCGCGACAGCCAGGGCGAACGCCTGACTTATATGAAGATCACGGGCGGCGTGCTGCATGTCAAAGACCGGATCGGCGAGGAAAAGGTAAATCAGATCCGCCTGTATTCAGGCGATAAGTATGAGGCGGTAAGCGAGGCACCGGCGGGTATGATTTGTGCGGCAACGGGACTTTTGCACACGAAACCGGGCGAGGGGCTTGGAGTCTGTGAAATGGGCGCGGAACCGGTGTTGGAGCCGGTTTTGACGTATCGCGTCGAGCTTCCGGAGGACGTGGATGCGGCGGCGATGCTGCCGAAACTGCTTCAATTAGAGGAAGAAGAGCCGGAGCTTCATATTGTCTGGGAGGAAGAAAAGAAAGAGATTCACGCCCAGATCATGGGCGAGATCCAGATGGAGATTCTGAAAAGCCTGATTGCAGAGCGTTTTGGGGTAAATGTCCGGTTTGGCGGGCGCAGCATTGTATATAAAGAAACGATCACCGATACGGTCGAGGGTGTCGGGCATTTTGAGCCACTCCGCCATTATGCGGAGGTACATCTGCTTCTGGAGCCGGGAGAACCGGGCAGCGGGCTGGTGTTTGATACCGATTGCAGTGAAGATATTTTAAGTAAAAACTGGCAGCGGCTGGTGCTGACGCATCTGGAAGAAAAGGTACACCGGGGAGTTCTGATTGGGGCGCCGATCACGGATATGAAAATTACGCTGAAATCGGGACGCGCCCATGTGAAACATACAGAAGGCGGCGATTTTCGACAGTCCGTGTACCGGGCGGTCCGTCAGGGACTGATGCAGGCGCATTCGGTGCTGTTGGAACCATTTTATGCCTTTCACCTGACGATACCGGACAAGATGGTGGGACGTGCAATGACCGATCTGGAGCGGCGGTTTGCCGTTTTTGAGGGACCGGTGCTGGAGGACGGGGAGGCAATATTAACCGGACGTGCCCCGGTATCGGCGCTCGATGGATATCAGACGGAGGTGACGGCGTACACGGGCGGATTGGGACAGATGATCTGCACGCTCGATGGCTACGGACCATGCCACAATGAAGAAGAAATCATTGCGGCAGCCGGGTATGATCCGGATGCGGATCTGGCAAACCCGAGCGGATCTGTTTTCTGTGCACACGGAGCCGGATTTGTCGTCAACTGGGACGAGGTCAAAGATTACATGCATCTGGAAAGCTGCCTGGGTGCGTCCAATGGAAAGCGGCGGATGGAGGCGATTGAAGCAGGCGCACGTTCCTCCGACGGACAGGGAGGAGGTTCTGTCGAGGAGATGTGGATTGGAACGGATGAGGTCGATGCGATTCTGGCGCGCACCTATCATGCCAATAAAAAGGAAGACGGCGGAAAACGCCGCTGGGGCGGAACCAGTAAACGACCAGTGCAGCAGTACGGCGCGGGCGTGTATGGAGAGACGGCGCGGAGACAGAAGAGCGATTCGAAAGCCGGGACAGCTGGAGCTTCGACATTTGGAAATGTGGGAAAATCAGGAGGTTCCGTGGCTGGAAATGCAGGGGGATTTGAGCATGCAGGAAAAGCGCCGGAAAGTGGCAGACAGGGCAGCAGAACTGGCAGCTCCAAAGGAAAAATGGCATCAGCGGTTCGGGAATATCTGCTGGTAGATGGCTACAACATTATTTTCTCCTGGGACGAGTTAAATGAGCTGGCAAAGATCAACATTGACAGCGCCCGTGGTAAGCTGCTGGATATTCTATGCGATTATCAGGGAAGCCGCGGTATCGAGGTGATAGCGGTGTTCGATGCTTACCGGGTGCAGGGACACCGGACGGAGGTGACGGATTACCACAACATTCATGTAGTTTTTACGAAAGAGGCGGAGACAGCTGACCAGTACATCGAGAAATTTGCCCATGAAAATGGGCGGAAATATACGGTGATGGTAGCGACCTCCGACCGTCTGGAACAGATCATCATCCGTGGGCAGGGCTGCGGGCTGTATTCGGCGCGGGATTTTGAGGAAGAGGTAGACCGTGTGAAGAATCAGACACGTGAGCATACCCACCGACCGCATAGCGGACATAAAAATTATCTGCTGGATTCGGTGCCGGAGGAGGTGCTGCGGCAGGTGAAGAAGGACGAATAATGTATAAAAAGCGGATGTTCGTATAGATTACTCGAAGGCATGAATCAGATCCTTCCGCGTAAATTCTATCAGTTCTGCCGCCGCTGCGCTCAGGCTGCCGGTTTCGATGGCGGAAAGCATGGTTCAGTTAAGGGAATATGCAGAAAAATCTGCATTGTACATTACAAGGAAAATACTCACATGTGCTGCAAAAATATTTTAAGGTATGACGAAAAGACAGAATGCACATCGGTCACGTTAAGAAATATAATAGGGATGAGATTTGAGTTGCTCGATACATGAAATCCCTGTTTCTCTTTGGGCGGAGGTTAATAGGATATTTAAGGTTGGGTCTGATAGGAGTCAGATGCCTTTGTATGAGAAGCGTGCTCTCAGTTTCGTCACCGCTGCTTTTCAGATTTGCCCTGCATCTGTAGCATAAACTGTATATGCTCCTTAAAAGCAAGTTTCAAAAAATTGAAGAGAAACCGTATATAGATAATACCTTGCCGGACTTCATTTTCGATGGAGTCCGGCGTTCTGTATCCAGAAATTGCATTTCATATGTCGGCAAAAAGTGTTACACTGTTGGATATTCTGAAAGAGCAGAAGGCAAGTAAATACTCCGGCGGGATCTACCACAAAACACAGATTGATTTGACATACTATTCCAACCATATAGAAGGAAGCCGAATGACCCACGATCAGCCCCGATATATCTTTGAAACCAGCACCATCGGTGTAGAAAAAGAAGTGCTGAACGTGGATGATGTGATTGAAACAGCAAATCACTTCTGCTGCATTGACATGATCATTGATCATGCAAAAGCAGCTCTGACGGAAAAATTCATCAAAGAGCTTCACTTGGTTTTGAAGAACGGCACCAGCGATTCCAGAAAAGATTGGTATGCGGTTGGCGATTATGAGAAACTTCCGAATGAAGTCGGCGGTATGGATACCGCCCTTCCGGAAGAAGTTGCCGATAAAATGAAGGTATTGCTGATGGAATATAATGCCAAAGAAGAAAAGACCTTTGAGGACATTCTGGACTTTCATGTGAAGTTTGAGCGGATTCATCCGTTCCAGGATGATGATGTTATAATAAGGACAAAGTTAGAGAAACCCAGTAAAATCAAGGGGTTAGCACTAATTTAGTTCTTATTTTTATACCAATTTAGCGGTGGGATAAGGCAGCGCTGTTATATCAAAACCGAAAATCCAAGTCAGTATCGCAGATAACAGATTAGAAGTAATGGGCATTGATCATGGCTGGTCGATGATGAAAACAATATCTCAGGTATTTGTCACAGGAGTTAAGGAGATAACAACAACTCCGGCACTCTTTGGTGATGTACTTGAGTATGAGGGAAAGTACTACAAGATTGGAACTGTAAGGCAGGAGGTCAAATGGTATTTCACAAAAGGTTTTGACAGATAGTTTAAGACAAATGATGAGTGATGGACTGGCATATCGCCACGATTACCATGAGCAGCCACCGAGAGTTGAATACGGCTTAACGGAACTCGGAACAAAAATGCTTCCAATTGTTAATTCACTTGCTGACTTTGGTAACTACTATAAATCACTTATTGAACAGAATTAAGTACGTTAGTATTTGAAAAGCTCGAACAATCGGAATTTACTTCTACTTAGACATACAAACTGTTGACAGCAAAACTCCTATATAGTATTATTTGATAAAATACTATATAGGAGTTTTTGTATGAAAATGAATGGCGGATTTCTTGTTACCAAAATAAAATAACTTGGAGATCGAATCTTTGAGAAGATTCTCAGCGAAAAGAATATTGATGCGTTTAACGGAGCCCAGGGGCGTATTCTTTATGTGCTGTGGCAGGAAGATGGAATCTCAATCAGATCACTCTCGATTAAATGTGGATTAGCGATAACTTCTCTTACTACGATGCTGGAAAGAATGGAAAATAAAGGGCTGATAAGACGCGTTCAGTCTGAAACGGACAAAAGGAAAACACTCCTGTTTCTGACTGAAAAAGCACATGCCTTAAAGGACGAATACGATTCTGTATCTGATAAAATGGGCAGTATTTACTACAAAGGTTTTTCGGAGGAAGAAATTACCCAGTTTGAGGAATGCCTCGACCGTATCAGAAAGAATCTTGAGGAGTGGCAGAAATCATGAGTATTTGTATCAAAGATCAGATTCAAAACATGAATATCGTCATCGGATGTACAGTGGGGTGTGCATATTGCTATGCCCGCAATAATGTGAAACGCTGGCATATGATTGATGACTTTGCTGACCCTGAATTCTTTCCGGGTAAGCTCAAGATGATGGAAAAGAAACGTCCGCAGAACTTTCTTCTTACCGGCATGAGCGATCTTTCCGGCTGGAAGTCAGAATGGAGAGACGAGGTATTTGAAAAAATCCGTGAAAATCCACAGCATCAGTTCCTGTTCCTTACAAAGCGACCAGATCTGCTGGATTTTGATACAGATTTGGAAAACGCATGGTTTGGTGTTACGGTGACGAGAAAAGCAGAACTGTGGCGTATTGACGCACTACGGGAAAATGTCAGAGCAAAACACTATCATGTTACCTTTGAGCCGCTATTCGACAATCCAGGTTCAGTTGATCTTTCCGGGATCAACTGGATCGTTGTCGGCACCATGACTGGAGTTCAGAGCAGGAAGGTTCATACGGAGCCGGAGTGGGCATGGTCTCTGACAGATCAGGCGCATGTGCTTGACATTCCGGTATTTATGAAGGAAGATCTTGTCCCTATCATAGGGAATGAAAATATGATTCAGGAAATGCC
>OGYT01000216.1_pt1 | contig 44989 bp, 65 predicted proteins | sample 1576631 | NCBI WGS metagenome assembly OGYT01 (sample SAMEA3541588, study PRJEB24748) | human gut metagenome | biome: human gut; feature: human-associated habitat; material: faeces | place: China | collected 2012
AAAGACAGGTTCAGCTCTGCAAAAAGTATTGCACCCTCTTGCCAAAGGATTTTGAGCGCCGCGGGTGCTGCCATTGGGCCAGGAGAGCAGGGCGGATATAGCGCCTCGCGGATTCGCGCCTTTACCCTCTTCCAGCGTAAAAACGGCGCCGCCGGCGCGGGTTGGACAGATCCCGGTGGAACGCATCCGCGCTGATTTTCCGATCCTTAGCGAACAGGTGGACGGACATCCGCTGGTGTGGCTGGATAATGCCGCGACGACCCAGCGCCCGAAGCAGGTTATCGATCGTATCAGCCACTATTATTTACATGAGAATTCGAACGTTCATCGGGCGGCGCATACGCTTGCCGCTCGTTCCACCGATGCTTATGAAGCCGCGCGTGAGAAAGTGTCGCGTTTTATCGGCGCCCGCGGCCCGGAAAATATCATCTTCGTGCGCGGTACCACGGAAGGGCTCAATCTGATAGCGCACAGCTACGTGAAGCCGCTATTACGACCGGGGGATGAAATTATCCTGACGTTGCTTGAGCATCACGCCAATATTGTACCGTGGCAGCTTATTGCCCAGGAAACGGGCGCGACGATCCGCGTTGCGCCGGTTGATGAGCACGGTCAGCTGATCGTTGAGGAATATATCCGGTTGTTCAACGATAAGACCCGCTTTGTCTCCGCGACCCACGTTTCTAACGCGCTGGGTACCGTCACGCCGGTTCAGGAGCTGGTGCAGATCGCCCATCGTTTTGGGGTGCGCATTGCCATCGACGGCGCGCAGTCTATTTCGCATATCCCGACCAACGTGACGGCGCTGGATGCCGATTTCTTCGTCTTCTCCGGCCATAAAATTTTTGGGCCGACCGGGATCGGCGTGGTCTATGGCAAGCAGGAGGTGCTGGAAGAGGCGCGCCCTTACCAGGGCGGCGGGAACATGATTGCCGACGTGACCTTTGAACTGACGCGCTATCAGCCCTCGCCGAATAAGTTTGAGGCAGGGACGGGCAATATTGCCGATGCCGTCGGGCTGGGGGCGGCTATCGATTATGTCACCTCGCTGGGGATAGAAAACATTGCGCAGTATGAGCACGCCTTACTGGAGTATGGCATCGCGAAGCTGTCGGCTATTCCGGGCCTGACGCTGGTCGGTACCGCGGCGAACAAAACCAGCGTCTTATCTTTCGTGCTGGCGGGTCATGAAAATGCAGCCGTGGGGCGCTATCTCAGTCAGGTCGGCATTGCCGTGCGATCCGGACATCACTGCGCGCAACCGATCCTGCGCCATTTTGGTTATGAGAGTACCGTCCGGCCTTCGCTGGCTTTTTATAATACGCCGCAGGAAATTGATTTTCTCGCAGAGCATGTCGCAAGGTTTGCTTCGCGATAGCGGTGTCAAGCGCGCCAGGGATGGACCATGACGACAATCCCACAAGCCCGCTGATTTCCCCGCGGGCTTTTATCATATCGTGGTAAGGATAAGGCGTGTTGCCGCGACTTCGGCAACACGGCGAGCCAGCCTGAAAGGCGCCAGCGGACGTTTTAATGGGGGGGCAGTAGCTGCCTGAATGAATGTGGGGTTAACGCTGCATCCCCCAGCGCTTAATTGTGATCTTTTCCAGACTGGCGAATACGATGCCTTCCACCAGCAGACCAATCGCGATGACCGTTAACAGCCCTGCAAATACCCGGTCGGTGAACAGCTCATTGCGATTCTGGAATATATACCAGCCCAGACCCCCTTCGCCGCTGGAGGCGCCGAATACCAGTTCGGCGGCAATCAGCGTTCGCCAGGCGAAAGCCCAGCCTATTTTCAAACCGGAAAGGATGGCGGGCAACGATGCCGGAATAAGAATCGTGATCACATAGCGTGGCCCACGGAGGCCATAGTTGCGCCCGGCCATGCGCAGCGTTTCCGGCACGCTGCTAAATCCGGACCAGGTATTCAGAGCGATGGACCACATGACGGAATGTATCAGTACAAATATCAGGCTGGCATTTCCCAGGCCAAACCACAGCAGAGCCAGCGGCAGCAGCGCAATTGCCGGCAGTGGAATGAGCATCGCGGTTAATGTGCTGAGCAGATCGCGACCAAACTGCGTGGTCACTGCCAGGGCGCTGGCAATCAGCGCCAGCGCGCTGCCCGCCAGATATCCTTTCAGTAGGGTACTGAGTGAATTGACGATTTTTTCCGGCAGTTCGCCATTGCGCAGGTCTTCACTGAACGCCTGCAGCGTCTGAAATACCCCGGGCAGCATCAGATCGTTTTGCTGTATTCGCGCGGCGATCTCCCATAGCGCCAGCACCAGGGCGACAATCACAGACTTACGCAGCCATGCCTGATTCCACAGGCGCTGGCTTAAGGGTAGCGGCGTTTCTACCGGCAGATTACGTAGCGGCGGTAATTCGCGTTCGAATTCAGGACGAATGTACGGTGGCTGGGACATACGCTGGCTCCTCGCCGGATGAGTGAGACGGACCGTTGCCGGTCGTCGGGAATAACAGATGGTGAATATGACGAGCCGCGTGTTGAAACGCCTCGCTGCCGAAATCATTAAGCGTGAACTGATGACAATTAAGCTCTGCCCGGACGCGCCCTGGATGCGGCGAAAGCACCACAATACGACTACCCACGACCAGCGCCTCTTCAATCGAGTGGGTGACGAAAAGCAGCGTAAAGCGCTCTTCTTCCCAGAGCGTCAGCAACTCTTCCTGCATCGTGCGCCGCGTCAGCGCATCCAGGGCGGCGAAGGGTTCGTCCATCAGCAGGATGCGCGGTTTCATCGCCAGCGCACGGGCGATGGCGACGCGCTGCTTCATGCCGCCGGAGAGCGTATGGGGCATCGCGTCAGCAAATTCCGCCAGACCGACTTTGTGAAGGAAATGCAGCGCCGTCTCTTTTGCCTGTGAACGGCTGGCTTTGCGGCTGGCGAGCAGAGGAAACATGACGTTTTCCAGCACCGTTTTCCACGGCGGCAACTGGTCGAACTCCTGGAATACCATCATGCGGTCCGGAGCGGGGGCGCTAACTGGCGTCCCTGCAAGCGAAATTTGACCGCTGCGCGGGGCAATAAAACCGCCTGCGGCTTTCAACAGGCTCGATTTTCCGCAGCCTGAGGGGCCAAGCAGAATAAAGCGGTCCCCAGGCCAGACATCAAAACTGACATCGTGCGTCGCGCGTACCCGGCGTTCACGCGTGCGGTATTCAATATCGACATGGCTGACCTGCAGCAGCGGGCCATCAATTTGCTGATTGACCATCATAGCCTCCAGTATCGCGGTTTAGCTGCCGGGATTTTCCCATGCTTCGTTAAAAAAATAATCTTTCCACGAGCCGGCCTTATTTTTCAGTATCCCAAGCTCATGGAGTTTTTCGGCATATACGCCAGTACGTTCAGGGGAAACCGTAAAGCTTATTTCGGGATCGTTAACAATTTTTTGTACCAGCGGTAAAGGCAGCCGCGATTTCTCAACGCGAATGTAAGTTTCGGCAGCGGCATTTTTGTCACGGTTAATAATACTTGCGGCTTCGCTGAGCGCGCGATAAAACGCTTTATAGGTTCTGGGGTTTTCATCATGGAATTTCTGGGTGGTATAGAGAACATTAAAGGTTGCCTGTCCCCCCAGTACGTCATAGGAGCTGAGCACTTTATGCACGTTTTTATGTTCCAGCGCCTGATACTGGAAGGGCGGGCTTGAGAAGTGGGTGGTAATCTCCGAGCCGCCGGCAATTAATGCCGCGCTGGCGTCCGGATGCGGTAAACTGACGCTAATTTTATCGAAGCGTTTGAAGTCCCCGTCACCATATAATTTCGCGGTCTCGATTTGTAATGTACGAGACTGAAAACCGACGCCTGCTGCCGGTACGGCGATCCGATCTTTTGCGGACAGATCTTTAATGCTTTTTACCGCCGGATTATTACTCAACAAATAATTGGGCATCGACCCCAGCGAGGCAATCGCTTTCACATTTTGCTTACCTTTGGTGCGATCCCATAGGGTGAGTACGGGAGGAACCCCCGCTGACGCAACGTCCAGAGCGCCAGAGAGCAGGGCCTCATTCATCCCGGTCACTCCGGAAATGGTGCGCCACTCTACTTTTATATCCAGCCCCTCTTTCTGACCCTCTTTTTCGATAAGCCGTTGGTCACGTACCACATCAAGAATTAAATAGCCGATGCCAAATTGCTGCGCGATACTAATGTTTCCTTCCGCTAATGCCGGCTGGCTTATCCCGCCCAGGGCGGAAAGCGCCAGCGTACAGGCGAGTATTCTGCTTGTTTTATTCATTTCAGTTTCCCAGAAAGGTGTTTCTCAGCCAAAAATCATGGGCAGAGGCGAGCGGGAAAGGAAGTGATTTAAATGAAAATGAATATCAGAGAAATGAATAACGATATTTGTGGCTTGTTATTTACCAGGCGGAAAAGCTTAGTCATTATTCATGTTTAGGTCATAAATATATTCTCAGTATAGTCGGGTTCATCTTTTAAATAGCCCTTATCAATGTAGGGGCAGTCATTGCGAGCCTCATCATGCCTTTATTTTCGGATCATTATTTACGTTCGCTTTTGCAGCGCCATCTGGTAAGGGTTGGCACCGAACCTGATATCGCTCAAAAGGTCGCGGATAACCTGGTCGAAGCCTCACTAAAAGGCCACGACTCTCATGGCGTGACCTTGTTACCGCGCTATATTCGGGCCATTCTGGCAGGGGATTTGAACCCTGGCGCCACGCTCACCATGTTGTCTGATGCCGGACCGATCGTCTCTTTTGATGGGGGGCACGGCTTCGGCCAGGCGTTGGGCGAACAGGCTATGGCCGTGGGTATTGAGCGTGCGCGCGAGTTTGGGGTGGCAATCATCGGATTGTCTAATACCCACCATCTTGGACGAATCGGCGCATGGGCGGAACAGGCGGCGGACGCCGGACTGGTCTCGCTCCATTTTGCCAACGTGGCAGCGCCGTCGGTCGTACTGCCTTTCGATGGACTCGGTGCCCGACTCGGCACAAATCCTTTTTGTGTCGGGGTACCGCTCGCGAACCGGCCCCCGGTTATCCTTGACTTCGCAACCAGCGCCATAGCAGGCAATAAAGCGCGCATTGCATGGAATGAAGGGCGAGCCATCCCTGAAGGATGTGCGGTAGATGCGAACGGACAACCCACCACCGACCCTGCGGTATTAATGACGGAACCGTTCGGTGCCTTGCTGCCTTTTGGCGGGCATAAAGGCGCAGGATTGTCGCTGATTTGTAGTCTACTCGGCGCTGCGCTGACCGGCGGCGAAACCGAAAGCCAGCAAATTCCGCCACGTGCCGGAATCATCAACAATATGCTATCGATTTTATTTGATCCTGCGCGGCTGGGGGCGCAGGAGAGTTACCAGCAGGCGCTATTAGCGCAGGTGGACTGGGTGCGTAGCGGGCAGGAAGGGCGCAATGTGCAGATCCCCGGAGAGCCGGAATTGCGCGCGTATACCCGCCGTCGGCAAGAGGGTATCTGGATCGATGAGGTGAGCTGGCAGGCGTTTGTCGCCCTGGAAGCATTAAATACCTGAGGTTGTCTGCCTGGTTAAATACGTCTTTGGGTTATCTGTTCGAAAGCGTTGGTATTATGTCCGGTTAATTAGTGCTGATGAAAAAAATAAATAAAAGCACTATTTTTTATCTTTTTTCCTCATAACCATAGCTGAAAAACTTGGTAAGTCATCAGTGAGAAAATAAATATAGTCATACTTAATATTGTATGAACCTTTTATCCTCGCGGCCAAATTTTAATTTGCTGCGTAGTCATTTTTTACAGGAGTTATTATGCATCTGGCGCGTTTCCCCCGGCTTCATTTTGGCCACTTCCCGACCCCTCTGGAGCCTCTCACGCAGCTTTCACGCTTGCTGGAGGGGCCAAATATCTGGATAAAACGAGACGATTGCACAGGCCTCGCCACTGGCGGCAATAAAACCCGCAAACTTGAGTTTTTGCTGGGCGATGCCCAGGCAAAACAGGCGGATATTATCATTACCCAGGGCGCCACGCAGTCTAACCATGTGCGTCAGACCGTCGCGGCGGCAGCCAGACTGGGTCTGGAAACGCATATTTTTCTCGAACAACGCGTCACGACGCTGGGTGATGAGTATCAGCAATCCGGCAATGTGCTGCTGGACGGTTTGCTCGGGGGCAAAATTATCGCTCATCTTCCCGGCGGTACGGATATGCAGCAGGCAATGGAACAACACGCGGAAAGCCTGCGAGCCAGGGGCCACACCCCTTATGTCATCCCCGGTGGAGGCTCGAACGCTATCGGCGCGCTGGGCTACGTCTCCTGCGCGGAAGAACTGCTTTGGCAGTCCAGCCAGCTACGGCTGCGCATCGATCATATCGTTCATGCCACCGGTAGCGCAGGTACACAGGCTGGCCTGATTGCGGGCTTAACTGCCACGCACAGCGGTATTCCTCTCCTCGGGATTAGCGTCCGCGCTCCGCGCGAAAAACAGGAACACAACGTCTGGCGTCTGGCGCAGCAGACGCGGGAACTGCTCGGTGTACCGGGTGAATTGCCGCGTGAGGCGGTGGTGGCGAACAGTGATTATGTCGGCGAAGGCTATGGCTTGCCCACCGAAGGGATGCTTGAGGCGCTGCAGTTGCTGGCGCAGCACGAGGGGATTCTGCTCGACCCCGTCTATTCCGGAAAAGGCATGGCCGGATTGATTGATCTGATCCGTAAAGGTCATTTCCGCAGGGATGAGAATGTGGTGTTTATCCATACGGGGGGAAGCGCAGGTCTGTTTGGCTACCGTCAGGTCATCGCCGATTCTTTGCCATCATGAGTACACCATTTCTGCTGGGAATTCTTGGCGGCATGGGACCGCTGGCGACGCTGGATCTGATGCATAAATTGCTGCGGGCAACGCCCGCCAGCAGCGACCAACAGCAAATTCCCCATGTGGTATGGAATGTGCCGCAAATTGCGGATCGCCAGCGAGCGCTGGCGGGAACGGGGCCATCCCCGCTGCCGCAGTTGTTGTTCGGTGTGGAACAGCTGAACCGCGTGGGCGTCAGTCATATTGCCATTGCTTGTAATACGGCGCACCACTGGTATGAGGCGCTGGCGCAGCATAGCGACGCACCGTTGCTGCATATTGTGGACGCCACGCTGGCGGTATTCGACGGGAAAGAGAAACCCCGGCGGGTCGGGATTATCGCTACCCAGGGCACGCTGGATGCCGGTTGGTTTCAGCACGGATTTACCGCGATGGGGATCGAAAGCGTACAGCCAACGCAAGAAGAACTGCGGCAGTGGTTTGTGCCGGGATGCTATGCGGTAAAACGCGGCGAACTGCGTACCGGCGGAGAACTGCTGAGTCTACAGGCCCAGGCATTGCGCGATCGTGGCGCAGAGCGGCTGGTGCTGGCCTGTACAGAAGTGCCGATTGCGCTGGCTGAGGTGACCTCACCGCATCTGGCCGTGTCAATTGATCCCGCAGAAGCGCTCGCCCGGCAGTGTGCCCGGCTATGGCTGGCGCAACGCGAGACATGGCATTAAAAACGTTGTTATTTAAAGGATAAATTAAATGAATAAAAGTCTCTGTGTCTTACTTGCAGCGGGTGGCCTGTGGGTTAATAGCAGCTTTGCCGAAACGCCAGCGGAAGTTCGGGTGGCATATAGCGGCGGTTCTCAGGTGCTGATGCTGGCTAAGGCCGATGGTTCTTTGGATAAGGCACTCAACAGCAAGGTGAAATGGGTGCAATTTGCGTCCGGTGCTGATGCGTTAAATTACTTTGCCAGCAATGCGATTGATATTGCTAATTTTGGATCCAGCCCGGCAACGGCAGGCATTGTCAGAAAACTGCCGGTGGAAATTATCGGCGTCTCTGGCGTGATTGCCAGCTACGAGCGTTTAATTGGTAAAGACGGTATTGCCAGCATTAAAGATATTGAGGGTAAACGCGTAGCCTATCCGCCAAACTCGACGGCGCAATATGCGCTTGAGGCCGCTATCAGCGTTAACCATCTCGACCGCAGTAAAATAACGTTATTGCCGCTGCGTCCGGCGGAAATGGTCGCAGCATGGAAACGCGGTGATATCGACGCGGGCTATGTCTGGGCGCCGTTTGCTCAGGAACTGGAGACTTCTGGCGGGCATCAGGTGTTCGCAACCAAAGATCTGCAAAAAGATGGTTACCTGATTTATAACAACTACGTTGTGCGTAAAGCTTTTGCTGAGCAGTATCCGCAAACCGTCAGCGCGTTCCTGCGTGTTCATCAGCAAAAAGTCGATGAGTTTAAGAAAGACCCGGAGCGCGCGGCGGCCATTGTTGCGAAAGAGGTGGGCGCGCCGGTGACGACCGCCGTCAATACGTTGGGTGGGCTGGAATATCCCACGCTGAGCCAGCAGGGTACGGCGCAATGGTTGGGTAACGGTACGCAAACCACCGACAGCGGGATTGGGAAAGCGCTGACCAAAACCTCTCACTTCCTTGCTGATATCGGTGAGATTCGCCAACGTGATATCCCGGCCAGCTGGGACAGCGCCATTAACTCCCGTTATATCCGTGACGCAGCGGTAGCCGCGCAATGAGATTGAGTTATCACATTGCCATCAGCGTTGTTTCGGTCACTGTTTTCTTTATCGTCTGGCAGGTGGCGGCCTCGCGGCAATGGGTTGATCCGCTGCTGCTGCCATCGCTAATGGATATAGGCCTGACGACCGAAGAGTTGCTGGCGGATGGTTATCGTCAGGTGCCGCTGTGGGAGCATGTTGCCGTCAGCCTGGCACGTGCGTTAAGCGCTTTTTCTGTGGCAATCATCATCGGTATTCCTCTGGGATTATTGATGGGGCTGTCGGAAGGTCTGGCGGCGGTGCTGAATCCGTTTGTGCAGTTTTTGCGCCCGCTGCCCAAAATTGCCCTTATTCCGCTGGCGGTCGTCTGGCTGGGGATTGGTGAGGCCTCGAAGTTCTTTCTCATCTTTATTGCCACTTTCCTTAGCGTGGTAGTGGGGGCATCTGCTGCGGTAGAGCGTATTGGTCGTTCGCGCATTCGTGTAGCGCAAACGCTTGGTGCTTCACGCAAACAGATCTTTCTGCGCGTGGTGTTACCGGATACGTTACCGGAACTGTTCACCACCGTCAGGCTGTCGATTGGCATTGGCTGGACGTCGCTTATCGCGGCGGAGATGGTTGCTGCCAGTTCGGGGCTGGGTTGGATGGTCATTAACGCCAGTTCCTATTTACGCACCGATATCGTCATGCTTGGCATTTTGCTACTGGGTGGCATTGGCTATGCGCTGGATTTACTGCTGCTGGGGCTGCAGCGCCTGTTTGTACCCTGGGCGGGGAAAGAATAATGAGTGCTATCACGCTGGAAAACGTATCGCTCGCCTTTGCGGCGAAGCCACAGCCGTTCACGGTGCTGGAAGATATCAGCCTGTCGCTCCACAAAGGGGAATTTGTGGTGTTACTGGGGCCTTCCGGCTGCGGTAAGTCCACTATTCTTAACCTGGTCGCCGGGTTTAACAAACCGGATCGGGGGCGCGTGGTGGCGGGGGGGAAACCGGTCCGCCAGCCGGGGCCGGATCGCGGAATGATCTTCCAGCAGCCTAACCTCTTTCCGTGGCTATCGGTACTGGATAACGTCACCTTTGGTCCTCGGCTGGGTAAGCATCGCAAAGATGAAATTAACGCCCGTGCGATGGAATGGCTTGGACTCGTTGGCCTGCAAGGCTTTGAGCACCATTCGCCCTGGCAGCTTTCAGGCGGTATGAAACAGCGGGTAGCGCTGGCGCGCGCCTGGCTACCCGGCCCGGATGTGCTGTTACTGGATGAACCCTTCGGCGCGCTCGATGCGCAAACCCGCCTGATGATGCAGGAACTGCTGCGTGAGGCCTGGCTCAATACCGGCACCACTCTGCTTTTTGTCACTCACGACGTGGAAGAGGCGCTATTCCTCGCCGATCGCATTCTGATTATGTCAGCAAACCCAGGAAAAATTGTTGAGGAGATCGCCCTGCCTTTTGGCCGGGAACGTGATATCGAGAATCTGTCTGAACACCCGGATTACAGTGGGATCAAACATCATGTACTGCACCGGGTGCGTAAGGAGGCTAAACGCCATTTAGGTTGAAAACGGCTGCAGCAAGCAAAGGGGTTATTTCCGAACTTATCATATCGTGGTTCCCGGTTGTTCTGGTCATATCGAATGACCAGACGGGCAGCGATCGCGTCTGGCCCTGCTTCGGCGAAAGTCTGCACCGTCTCCCCCAAAAGCTGAGCTTACAGCATTGCCGATAATCTTTTTTAACTGCCATTAAAACCGATGCTGGCGCGATTTTTAGCGCCAGCATCGCCTTCAGACGGTAATCCCCGATGATCCGTTCCGGCCTTTTATATTTGTCAGGTTTGCTACTGCAACAATTCGGCAAATTTCGCCAGCCATTGCGGATGAGCGGGCCAGGCGGGGGCGGTCACCAGATTGCCATCCACATGCGCCTGATCGATACCGATGTCGGCAAAATGTCCGCCGCTGAGCCGCACTTCCGGCGCGCAGGCCGGATAGGCGCTGCAGGTGCGGCCTTTTAATACCCCCGCAGCTGCCAACAGCTGAGGGCCGTGGCAAACGGCAGCAATAGGTTTACGCGCTGCGTCAAATGCCTGCACCAGTTTAAGCACTTGCGCATTCAGGCGCAGATATTCTGGCGCCCGGCCGCCGGGGATTAATAGTGCGTCGTAATCCTGTTCTTTCACCGTTGTAAAATCGGCGTTGAGAACAAAGCGGTGCCCGGGTTTCTCGCTGTAGGTCTGGGCGCCGTCAAAATCATGGATCGCGGTCATAATGAAGTCGCCTTTTGTTTTATCTGGACAGACCGCATCAACCTGATGACCGATCATTTGTAATGCCTGAAACGGCACCATAGTTTCGTAATCTTCGGCAAGGTGTGGGCTTTGTACATTGTTGATACTGTACGGCCAAAGATGAACATGGTTAGCTATTTATGTATATGACTTATAACTATTATTTATTTTTTTCTGTCAAGTTATGAACATGGTTGTACATGATTTGATATTGTTGTTTATGTTCGTTCATGCGATATTGAGTACAGAATAAGTACATAAAATACCAAAATGGTGAGTACAGAAAACTAACATGGCAATCAGTGACACAAAGCTCCGCTCTATCTATGGTAAACCATATTCCGGGCCTGCTGAAATTACGGATTCAGACGGGCTTGGAATTCGCATAACCCCCAAAGGCGTGATCAGCTTTCAGTTTAGGTTCCGATGGGAAGGGAAGCAGAACCGAATGGGGCTCGGGCGTTACCCAGCGCTGACCCTGCGCGATGCCCGCAATATCGTTGCAGACCTGAGGGAGTCGGCAGACAAAGGCATTGACCCCCGAACGCTGGCTGGTGGCAACAAATCCAAGAGTAAGCCAACGGTAAAGGATTGCCTGGATTACTGGAAAGAAAATTACGTGGACGTAACGCTAAGAGCTAAGACGATAGCGCTTTATAAATCAACGGTTATAAAGCATATGCGCGACGCTTTTCCCGGCATTCCGGTTGAGGATATCCCTGTCCGCTTGTGGGTAGAGAGGTTTACCGAAGAGGAGAAAATCAACCCTCGCCGAGCCCGGCATTTATTGATACAGCTCAGGTCTGCCATTGGTTGGTGTACGCGCCGACAATTCATTAGCACAACCGAACTCATGCTTTTGCAGCCGAAAGATATCGGTGTTAAACCGGTGATTGGGGAGACCACGCTCAGCTATAACCAGCTTGCCAAAATCTGGATGGCTATAGAAAGAAGTCGTGGGTCAACTTCTAACCGATTGCTTCATCAACTGCTAATGCTGTACGGCGCCAGGAATAGCGAACTTCGGCTGGCTATAAGGGGGGAGTTTGACCGAGAGGAGGGGTTATGGGTTGTGCCGGCAGAGAAAAGTAAAACCAACAAAATTATCAGGCGCCCCATTTTCTCCGCCGCAGATGATTTGCTGAAAAAAGCTGAAATGACGTATGGGGATATACTTTTCCCTGGCGAGGACCTGAAAAGCCCCATTACTATTTCTGGTGCAAATAAATTTCTCAGAAGAATCAAGGACTCGTTGGGGTTTGGTGAGTTTACTTCACATGATTTTCGGCGCACATTGGCAACCCGGCTATCCGAAGATGGTGTTGCTCCGCACGTCATCGAAAAGATGCTGGGGCATGAACTTGGCGGCGTGCTTTCTGTCTATAACAAGCATGACTGGATTGCCGAACAGAAAGACGCCTATGATCTGTATGCTGAAAAGATATTCTGGCATATCAGGAGGATTTCTGGTTGATACCCCCGTTTAAGATCCACTCCACAATAGCAGAGCGCAGATATTGCTTAGGATAGGTCCGGACCGGTTTGGGGAAATTATAGCGCTCGGTGTATTTGCGGATGGTCACGCGTGAAGATACTCGGATCATCCGCATTGCCTCTTCCTCGTCAATCATTTCAATGTCTACCATATAACCCACCTCATACCACTTTCAGGCCACGACAGTGGCACCACGTCTCATACATCCGCTTAACCACTTCCCGGCAATAGTAGCCGTGACCGTCTCGCGTCAGGTCATACCGGCCGCCGTAGCGCAGCCGGACCCATATCTCAAATTTTCTGTTCATCGTTTCATCTCGCGCAGCGCGGTTTTATAGGCCCGCAGCGCATCCCTGGTTTTGCCTGAAATATGCGTCTTCATGAAGAAGCTGCCGCGCCGTTCGCTGATGACGCCCGGGGTGCAGAGCAGGGTGGCATCAACAACCCGGTTATGTTTGCGAAACTCGAAAATGGTGCTGGTAATAGTCACCGCGGCCACAGCGCCATAATCTTTAAAGTCGATTTTCATCTTTCTGATCCTCCTCAACTGCTGCGATATATCCTTTCCATCCGCCATAGCTGTTAACCATTTCACCCAGGCGAGAGAGGCAGGCGTTCATCCAGCGGATCCCCCGAGGCGTAAGCGACGGCACTGTTCCCCAGTCGATAAATCCCGAATTGCTGCGGTGCAAATATTTGATGAGGTCCAGAATGTTGATGTAATGCGCACGGCGGCGCTCTATGTCCCACCCTTTATCTTTGAGGTAGGAGTCAATGAAGCCCTGCAGCGCTGGCTGGTTAAGCGAAATATCGCCGTACTGGTGGCGATACACCGGGCGGCGGTGCAGGCTGACCAGATAAAACAGATATGCATCGCAAACCCAGGTTAAGGCCCGCTGGTGGGCCACCTCGATAGAACCGGCCGGCAGCCAGATAACGTTATTCACCGTGGCCGCCCTCCCACCCAATAGCCTGAAACAGGCCCATCTTCGGGTGATACCAGCGGGTGCCGCGGGGTTCTGCCTCGGACATCATCTGGCGGAATGCTTTCATGAACGGTTCAAACTCCACGATAGCCCGGCGGGAAAGCAGGCCATCGGGTGTCATGAATTCGTGCGTATCAGTCGGGATTCGGTAGGCGTTAACCAGGTTCCGGCATTTCGCATCAGTCATACCTCTCTTGGCGACAACCTGACGATAACCAACGTACCCGGCCCGCATGGTACCGCGCTTAATGTTCTCGACCGCTTCCGCTACCGTTTCTACCTGCTCTTCGACCTGGTAGAGGCGGCGCTCCTGCTCAACATTCAGCAGGGCCATTTCTGCGATCAGTTCTGCCTGTGATTTGGGGCGGGAGCGCTCTTCTTCCAGCTCTTTCCAGCGGTCCACCAGGCGGGCGGTAAACTCAGGGCTAAGCTGGGCGACGACGATGATGCTGTCGCGCTTACCTTCTTCACTTTCAAAAACGTAAACTGCTGTAGGGCGCCCGGCGGTAGGCTTTTCCTCAATTTGAGGAGAAGTGATTACACCGCGCACAATCAGCATCTCAATGGTGCGCTTCACGTTGTCGTGACGCTTCTCTACCAGCTCGGCAATTTCCAGGCTGGTCATTGATGGCTTGCTGGTGATCAAGTTATTCATCATCTTTTCCCTCAGTGCATAACCGGCATGCCAGGCATGCCTTCGGTATGAATTTGTTCGATAAAGCCGTCATGCAGAAGGTTGAAACCTTCCCGGCCCATAGCTGACAGCCTGAAGCCGTATTCGTTGTCACAGACAACCATGTCCTGATACATGCGCAGCGCCAGCGGCAACCCTTCCTTTTGCCCGTATTTCTCAATGGCGCCGGCCTCAATGTGATTAGCGAGTGCAAAGCGTTCCGGCCCTGGGTAGACGCTGATTGCACCGTGCTCCCCGGAATAGATAACGGCTGTATCAACGCCGCCTTCGTCGTTCGGAACGTCGACAGTCCCGTTCTTCTCCAGCTCCTCGGTAATGAATACCGCGGCGAGCAACCAGCGCCAGACGATGATTTGCTGCTCGATAGTGAGCGTGAGCCAGCTGCTTTCGACCGCCTCCATGATGCAGGCCAGAATTTCCATACCTTCGGCGAGACGTTTGTCGTAGTGACCGTTATCCAGTTCACGAATAGCGGCGGAGTAACCAATAATCCTGCTTCCAGATAACCGGATGCCGGCAGACGTTGGTTCCGGGTTAAATGCTGTGTGATCCATTGCGTACCTCTGCTGGTTTGCTGGCTTTGAGCTCTTCGCGCTCCTTCACGTAGCGGTCGTGCATGGCATCCCACTTTTCACACCACTTCTGCATTTCACGTTTGCGGGCGAGGATTCGACGCAGCCGGCGAACGGTGCGCTGGTGGGCGCGGTGGTATTCGTCGGTAGTTTCGCCACGGCGCCACATTTCGTTTCCTTCATGCTCCACAAGGTAATCAGGGTGGCGCTGCTTAAACCCGGACAGAGCAAAGGCATGCGACGTCAAAAAGTGAGCCAGCCAGCTAATGGCAGTGCCGCGGCTAAAGCAACGCTTCATGCGTCCGTGACGAATAGCGGCGTAAAGGTCGCCAACGGGCGTGTGGTGCTTCTGTAATGCCAGGTCAATGGCGCTGGCGGTGCGGTTATCGTTCATCGTTTAATTTCTCCTGAGTAACGTTCATGGCTCATTACTTCCCAGTTCCGGCCATCGTCTTTCGATAACAGCCGCCAGCGTGGGTTAACCTTCAGGCTGAGATAGCCGGTGCGGTGCGTACGGCGTGCATAGATGCGCTTCCGGCGGTACCGCAGCAGGACCTGCAGCGCCTGCAGGTGTACCCGCTCAGGAATTCGTATTGCTGTTAGTGCCACTTGCTTCCTCCTGATTAGGGGCGATTACCTGATACCCGGCTTTCTTTGCCATCCAGAAGAAGGTATCCATGCTGGCAATCAACTCGTTATCGCGAACTTTGCGGGTATCTATTACCTGGCCGTTTTCAATCGTCATAACGACCTGCACTTTTTCGTGTGTAATAGGGGGGGGTAAATTAGCCATTAGTTAATTTCTCCGCTTTTAATGACTGCTCAGCCAGTGTTGCAATAAGTGCATTCATAAAGTCCACACCATCCGGTGTTAACTTATTAACGCCCATGCAATTCGAATAATGCTCAGCAATTAAATGCTCCGCCTGTTCGCGCTTGTGGTTGTCATAAATCATTGCTTCAAACAGCTTGATTAATGCTTTTGTTAAAATGTCCTCATCAAGCTCTACAGGTAATTTCGTACCGTCTTCCAGTTTGACTATCTGGAAATAACTTCCGGTTCTACGCATCATTGAATCTAACTTTGCCCGAACGAGGTGACGGCGACGAGTTTCAATCAGATTTGTTTTCACGGCGCTTTTCCTCCTCCTTTAACCAAATAGCAACTTCGGCTGATAAATTAAGAGCAAGACCCAGCAATGCCTCGCATTGAAGAGAATTCATTCTTTCAAAACTCATGTGCATCAGATCTAATAATTCATTAAGGTTATTTGCTGATAACGCTGCATCTTCAATGCAGGTATCTGTTGCAGGGGCCCACATAATTACCTCCCGTACGCTTTGCGAAGATATATAACCGCAATATCCCAATATCCAACCTGAGCCAGCAGTTTGGCTGTGCAGTAAGCTTTTTTATCGCTCATGAGAACCTCCGCACTTTAATTGAAGCGACAACCTTTCCGTGGATGGTCAGCGCGGAAACTTCATCCGGAGAAAAGTCGAAGGGGTGGTAATACGGGTTGTCATGGATAATTCGCAACCCTCCGTTATCGAGCGGAACTACACGCTTTATGAATAAACACTCCTTACCCCAAAACAAACAGGAGTAGGCATAGATGCCTTCTGCTGTGATTTCATTGCCACATTCTGTGATTGCGACAATTTCATGCGGCTCAATGGTTGGCTGCATGGAGTCACCTTCCATCTGACAGGTTTTAATGCGAGCGCCAAACTGTTCAACACTTTCGTGAAAATAGGCGCTCTGAATATCAAAATCTCTTTTGTTCTGGAGTAATGACATTTGCATTTATCTTTCCTCAGGATGAGTCAGTCCGCACCAATAAATAGTGAGGTTAAATTAGTTTGTTAATTATTGCTGAATATGTGCTTTGCTAGCCGCTTTGCGCATGAATTGATTGTGTCTTTTTATTGACTCCAATGCCCCAGGAATTCGTTTTATCCTACCAATTTCATCACACGTTAGATTTTCAGTATTTCCTATAGGGGAAATAAAGAAACTTAGGCCATTCATTCTAACCTCAAGTTCGTAATGATAATCAGGAAGATCTGCTAACATACAACAGATGCTAAAGGTTACATCAATACCTAAGATTTCAATCATGTGAGGCAATTGGTGGAATATTATCTCAGTGGCACGTGCATTTAATTCCGTAACTGATGAAAATGCACAAGTAAGGAATTTTATACCGCTTTTAACTTCAAATATTCCATATGTATTAGAATTCAAGCCCCAGCGAGTTTCTAAAACGAAACCATCTTCTAAATCCGTATTCGTGTAATTATCAAATACTCCCTTGTTATCAACGATAGGAAACGTAACATAAACCCCGGGCTTTGCCCGGACACTTACACTGCTAAAATCATTGAGTTCGATAGCATTCATCTCATTGGCTCCGTTGTTCGCCGTTGAGTTAATAGTACTAAAGGTACTAGTATTTGCAATACTAAAATGACGATCTCATAATAACCGAAAGTATTAATGGATGATTTTTAAAGAAAAATAAATGAAAAAAAACCGGCCAAAGCCGGTTTTGATAGAGTAAGGGGGTTAGGTAAATAGATATTTTGCTTCCACCACTACACCTAAAATTTTGCAATTCCCATTGATTGACATCAATGGATACTGTGGATTCAGTGGTTTAAGAAATTTTTGCCCACCGTCGAACACTAACTTCTTGAAAGTTGCTTCATTGGCTTCTGTAAGCTTTGCGATCACTAGGCTTCCGTTTTTGGGTTCCTTACCTGTATCCACCAAAATTAACATACCTTCTGGAATGCTTAGCCCTGACGGCGATGTCATCGAATCCCCCTGGACACGAAGCCAAAATCCGTTACCTTCCACATGTGCGCTCGACTCATACCATTCATCGATATCTTTCAATGTGTAGGGTTCGCATGCTTCACACCATAATCCTGCGCTAACCCAACTCACTAAGGGGTATTTAGGACCTTTTTGATAGCCGCCTAAAAACTGAATATTTTGAGCTGCGGCGTGCATCAATTCTAGTTCCTTAGCCAGATGAGGGCTGAAATCTTCCACTTGAACGCCCAAGAGCTTAGCGAACATCAAGGCTGAACTCATATTGAGCGCATTTCTTCCATTAAGGTAATGCCCTACTGCACTCTGGGTAATGTTTAGCTCATCTGCAATGTGCTGCTGGGTTATCCCTAAATCCTTCTTCCTGGATTCATACAGGGCTTTTAAGCGCGCCGCATCATTGAGCTGTTCGTCGGATAAACGTTTTGGAGTTTTCATAAAAGAATTCTAATACCTTTAGTTTGAAAATGTCTCCTACTGATAGTACTATTGATTTTAGTACTTTCAATACTATTTAACAGGTGTCGAGTTATGGTGACGTTCACGCTCAAAGATTACGTGGCAGAGAATGGTCAGGTTAGGGCTGGTAAGCACTTAGGGGTTACACAAATTGCTATTAGTAAGGCCCTTCGTTCTGGTCGTTCAATTTTTGTACAAATTTCTTCTGAGGGAAAGGTATCTGCCTACGAAACTAAGCCGTTTCCTGCCAAAAAGAATGATGTTTCGCATCGCTAAGTGGGTTCACTAAGCCATGCATCATGATTTCATCAAGGTTGAAATGCCAGCGCTGTACAGCCAGGCAGACGCTCAGTGGATTCAGGAGCAGTTGTTGAGATTGCCCTCATCGCTGTGCCGGAAAATCGCCCTGAAGTATTCAGAGGTTTACGAAATTGAGTTTAACGCTGAGCCCGTTTCATTCCGACAGGAGAACCGAGCTCGACATGAAGCCAACGTGAGGCTTCGCAGATTTGTGGATGCACACGGACGCGCACTGCAGGGGTATACGACCCAGCCACCCCTGGCCGGATCACGGTAACGATCCGTTGGTCACCGGGCTTAAAGGTGCCGGGTGATAGCAGGGTAACCACCTTGACTGTTTTTTATCCAATGTATCAGTTTGCGAGTACATGGGATGGGGAAGAGGGAAGAGGGGGGTTTGGGGGGAGTTGGGAGTTAGGGAAGGAGAAGCATCCTTTTCCAACAGACAGCTCCCATAGGTTAGGTAGGTACCGATCTAAGAGACAGGGTTTAAAGCAGCGTTGTACTCGATAGCTAGTACGTTAGTTTCCGAGCGCTCAGATCGGGGAAAGGTTCTTCCTGGAATAGTGAATTTTTGAAGGTGGTGATGATGCTGAATATCGAACCAAACTTTGCTCAGGAGCGTGCGCTTAACTCGCTGCGCCGTGGGTGGAAGCAAAACCGCACATTCATGGTCTACGCGCCAACCGGAAGCGGAAAGACCGGACTGGCGGCGTTTATCACTGCCGGACACATCTGCCGCGGAAAGCGGGTCATATTCATCGCGCCATACACTATTCTCGTGCGTCAGACCGCCGCCCGCTTTGTGGAGTACGGCTTACCTGAAGATGAGATTGGCATTATCTGGCGCAACCATCCTGACTACGATCCCCAGCGCCTGATTCAGATCGCCAGCGCCGATACGCTGATCCGCCGTGAATTCCCGGACAACGTCGACCTGATTATTGTCGATGAGGCCCACATGAAGAAACGCGCGTTACTGGAGGTTATCCGGGACTCCGGCATCAAGGTGGTAGGTCTTTCGGGAACACCGTTTCCCCCATGGCTCGGCAGGTATTACGAAAATCTTGTAAAACCCACCACCATCGGTGAACTGATCCACCGCGGGGATCTCAGCCCGTATGAGTTTTATGCGCCGACAAAGCCCGACCTGAAAGGGGTTAAGTCAGCCACCTCCGAAGAGTATGGGAGCGACTATAACGAAAAGCAGCTATCCGAGATTATGTGCGGATCTGACCTTGTGGGCGATATCGTCGAAAACTGGCTCAAACATGGCCGGGACCTTCCTACGGTAGCGTTCTGTGTCGATAAGGATCACGCCAATTTCGTCACCATGCAGTTTACCCGGGCAGGTATCAACGCGGAGGTGATGGTCGCAGAAACTCCGTCCGATGAACGCCACCTCATCATTCATCGGTTTGAAAACGGCGCCACAAAAATCATCGTCAGCGTGGGTGTGCTGGTGGCCGGCTTCGACAGCGATGTCCGTTGCATCATCTACGCCCGACCAACAAAGAGCGAAATTCGCTGGCTGCAGGCGCTTGGCCGCGGACTGCGTACTGCACCCGGGAAAGACGCCTGTCTTATCTTCGATCATAGCGGTACCGTTCACCGTCTCGGCTTCCCTGACGCAATCGAATATGACGAACTGCCGTCTAAAAACGATGGCATGAAAGGGGCAGCAGCTCGTGCAGCCAAAGAACGCGAAGAGAAACTCCCGAAAGAATGCCCAGAATGCCACTTCATGAAGCCTGCCGGCGTCTACGTCTGCCCGAAATGCGGATTTAAACCGCTCGTTGGTCAGGACGTCGAGACTGACAGTACCCGCAATATAAAAAAAATGAGCAAGGGCGAAACGGTTTACACCAAAAGTGACAAACAGTCCTGGTGGAGTCAAATCAAGTTTTATCAGCGTCATCGTGCAGCGCAGGGGAAGCCGGTCAGCGATGGCTGGTGCGCTCATACCTTCCAGGAAAAATTCGGCGAATGGCCGAACGGTTTAAGCGACTTCCCGATGGAAATTACGCCGGAGGTCAGCAACCACATAAAACACAAACTCATCAAATTTGCTAAAGGCCGCGAACGTGCGCAGCAGACTGCGAAACAACCTACCAATGATCTGCTCACACCTCTGGACTACAGCGCCCACTACGAGCCTCCGGAGGGAAGCGACGGGCAATTAATTATCGAAGCAAAACGAAAACTCCAGAAAAACGTAAATAGTGCGAGTCAGTGATATGAAAACAGCAGAAGCATCAAAAGGCCGGTGGGCGGAAATTTTTGAATATTACGGGCTGCCGCCGATCACCGGGAAAAACCACTACAAGGGAGAGTGTCCGGTCTGTAAGGCGCGGGGCAAATACCGCGTTGATGATCGTGACGGTCAGGGCACATGGATTTGTGTGTGCGGCAGCGGAGACGGGATGAAGCTGCTGACCCTGACCCAGTCAAAAAGCTTTTCCGCCATCTGCGCAGAAGTGGACCAGCTTATTGGCAATGACTATCAACGCATCAATGTTCCCGTTAACAGTTCAGCGGCGCGGCAGCGCCAGCGGGTTATTAGTAAGTTTTCAAAGTTGGTTGATTTGCGGGGAACGGGAGCCGCGGGATACCTCCATCAGCGGGGGATCAGCAAGCTGCCGGCAGAGGGTATCCGCTTCTGCGACCGCCAGCGGCATGCAGGACGTGTATATCAGGCTCTGTACGCCCTGGCCACCGATGACAAAGCAGAGCTTTGTTACCTGCATCAAACGCTGCTGGATGGTGACAAGAAGGCAGATATTGATAGCGCCAAACGCCTTAAGTCGCTCCAGGAGGACAGTTATCTGGATCACGCCCGCTCAGTGGCCATCCGCATGTTTCCTGTGTCGACGACGATCGGGATTGCTGAAGGTATCGAAACGGCACTCTCCTGCTATCAGGTTTACGGCGTCAATACCTGGGCGGTAATCAACAGTGGGTTTATGAAGAAATTCCGGGTTCCAGCCGGAGTAAAGCACCTGATTGTTTTTGCCGATATGGACAAACACTCGGCCACTGGTCATGCCGCGGCGTTCGAGTGCGCCCATGCAAACCTGCTGGCGAAAAACGACCTGGTAAAAGTCAGCATCCGCTGGCCTGACAACGGGGATTTTAACGACATGCTCATGAACGGCGATCAGGTTCGTGAGCAGGTATTTTACAAAAAGGTGGCTGCATGAAACTGGAAGCATCGTTAAAGCATTTCAGCCCGCAGGGGATGCATATCACCGACGACGTGAAAAGCACATCGCCGAATCGCCTGAATGGCACAGACATTATGACCGGGATCGGGGTGACCAGCAGTCGGGCACGGTTCGGGCTGGCGGCGTTCTTCGGCAAGACGGGAATCAGTAAGTCCGATGAGCAGCTGGCGGTGCAGGCGCTGGCGCGACATGCCCTTGATACAGCACCAAAGAACGTGCGAAAGGCCGCGGGTAAAGCGCTGGGGCGCTGCTGCCTGATTCTGGCGCAATTTGCCTTTGCAGAGTATTCCCGTTCAGCTGAAACAACCGGGATCTGTAAGGCATGCGAGGGTGGTGGTGTAACCAAAGCAGTTGAGGAGGTTGTTAAGCACCCCGGAATATACAAAAGCGACGGCGAGGAAATTGTCGCCCCGATTATCAGGCAGGAGATAGTATTACGGCAGTGCGTTGTATGCGGTGGGAAGGGGGCCATTAACGCCCGCTGCCGCTGCGGTGGCTCTGGACGGGTTCTGGATCGAAAAGAGACCAAAGAGCAGGGGGTGCCGGTTTATAAAACCTGTGAGCGCTGTTCGGGAAATGGTTTTTCAACGATGCCGTCTACGGCTGCGTACAAAGCGATTCTGACGCTCATTCCAGACCTGCACGTCAGAACATGGACCCGTAACTGGAAACCCTTCTGTGATGCGCTGGTGGACGTATGCTGGAAGGAAGAGCGCCATGCTGATAAGGAATTTCAAAAAGCGACCGATTTTTAAAACAATGGCGACAATATTTTGCTTTTTCGTTGCATAAGACTTGATTTTGTCCGAAGTTGTCGTGTATGCTTCTAATCATGGATACGTACATCCAAATGAAACTGATTACTAACCCTGCCACCCGGCGGGGTTTTTGCTTTTCTGAGGACCGCGATATCTCATCGGTGGACATTCAGGTAAAATCAACAGCATTTCAGGATGTGAGGCACGGACGGAATGACAAATCTACCCGACGACTATTTTCTGGATGCTGATGACGAGCTTGTGGATTTCCTGGAAAAGCAGGGCGAAGAATCCATTAAGGAAACATATCAATCAAACACCACGAATATTGAGAATGGATATAAGTTACTCAACATTCAAATTGTAGGGATTGGATCTTCATTCCTGCTTTTGACGCAAAAGACAAGTTGGGACTATTTGACAGCAGGCTTGGCCGTTTTTATTTTTTTGTGGACGTGGAGTGCTATTTACCTGGTTCACGCAGGACTTTCCGCCAAAAATAGGGCCCTTATTCACTCCCCTCCCGAGTGTCTGTATACAAAAACATATAAAAATATTAATGAGCTAAATTATCAATATCTGCGCAGTAATGGTTATAACGGACCTAAAGAGGCTTTACCCGTTATGCGGAGGTATAGGCTTAAAAATTTAACGGATACAGCTGCGGAATTACGCGCATTAAACTCAATCATCAGGACGAGCCTTGATAGGGCGAGAATGGCTACGATCCTCGCCCCAGTAATCGCATTAATTGCTTCTGCTATTACTTTTTGTTTCTCCTGAACGGATCGGCAGAATCACCGACCAGGACACGTTTTGTTGTGAAGTCAGCAGAACCCTGTGACGGAGTTGGTTTTTGTTCCGCGGGCTGCTGAGGCTTGCTTTCACCCTGCGATTGTTTTGATTGAGACATGAAAATCCTCCATTTCTGAGTGGTTACTTCTGGCGATTTAACGATATCAGATGTGGTGATATGCCGCTACAAAGCAGCATCTGAAGACCTGCAAATGATTGCGAATCAGCAGGCCACGCCTGGGAAGGGCGTGTTGTCAAAAGCTACTCCTCCGGAAGCTCAGTTAGGTGCATAACCCCGGCCGGAGTAGCGCTATATGAAACCATCAGCAATCTAATCCCTACCAAAAATGGTAGGTTTCATGGTTGTTAATTTAAGGTAAAAAGTTTGCCGTGAAGTTACCCGGTAACCTCCAGACTGGGGCGGAAGTTGTCAACCAGAGATGGAATTAAAAGTCCGCAGGCCACGGCATGACAAGCCAACGGTCTTCCGAAGCAATTCGGCTTCACAAATATTCACATTTCTTGTACTAAACATACTTTCGCCTGCTCGCCGCAGGCATTTTTTATGACAAAACCGCGCCGATTGACCGTGGATTGTGTCGTTATTTGACTATATCCATTATTTGATAATAATTATTACCGTGGTGAATCCCCCTACGCGGAGGGGCATTGCCAGTCTGATATGTTTTTTTGCGCATTGCGAGTCGTCTGTGGACTGGCGGCGGCTCACCGGGAGGCACCCGGCACCACACACATACTGCATAACCCTATCTAAAGGCCTGCCATTCCGGTGGGCCTTTTCTTTGGATGAAAAAAATCCCTTGCACGGGTAGGTGACAAGGGGAATTTACTGAGAGCATATTTTATCGTTGTGGTTACAATGTAGACGAAAAAAAGCCCGCACAGAGAAAAGCGGGCGATTAATGAATATACATTAAAAAAGGGAATATTCTGGAGGTCTTAATTCCAGAACGATAATGATAGTTTTCCCTGCCGATTAAGTAAATCCTAATTTCAATGGGCTGCGCACTTGTGTGGCCTTGTCTGTTTTGGTCGCCAGAACGTCATTCACTCTGTGCGTTGTCGTTAATCCATCTGGCGGCCATTCCCCACTTCACACAGCGCCATCCGTAACTAACGGGGGTGGAGTATGTACAGAATGGACAAACTCACAACGGGCATTGCCTACGGTTCTTCCGCAGGTAGCGCGGGGTTCTGGATACTGCAGCTACTCGACAAAGTATCCCCATCCCAGTGGGCTGCCATTGGCGTTCTTGGGAGTCTGGTATTCGGCTTCCTTACTTACCTGACAAATTTGTATTTCAAAATTAAAGAAGACCGGCGCAAAGCTGCCAGGGGGGAATAATGTCTCCAGCACTGCAAAAAACTGTTATTGCAGCGGTCACCGGCGGCGCTATTGCGATCGCTTCCGCTCTCATCACCGGGCCAACCGGTAATGATGGTCTGGAAGGGGTGAGATATAAGCCTTATCAGGATGTGGTTGGCGTCTGGACTGTCTGCTATGGCCACACTGGAAAAGACATCATGCTCGGCAGGAAGTACACCGAGGCTGAATGCCGTGCGCTGCTCAGCAAAGACCTGAACACCGTCGCACGCCAGATTGATCCGTACATCCTGAAGCCGATCCCGGTAACAATGCGCGGGGCTCTCTACTCATTCGCGTATAACGTCGGCGCCGGAAACTTTCAGACCTCCACGCTGCTACGAAAAATCAACCAGGGTGACCAGAAAGGCGCATGTGACCAGTTGCGCCGCTGGACCTACGCCAAGGGCAAGCAGTGGAAAGGCCTGATAACCCGCCGCGAGATTGAGCGCGAAGTTTGTTACATGGAGGTGGCAAAGTGATTGATTTTCATGTCGCTTCATCGTTTCTAAGTTACTCGCCAGAGGATGGACAACTACGTTGGAAGTTGAACTCAAATAATACCTTTGAAGGGATGGTGGCTGGTTGCGCTGATGGCAAGGGCTATGTGCTGATTGGATTAGGAGGAGTCAAGTACAAGGCACATAGACTGGCTTGGCTGCTAAGTTTCGGTGAATGGCCGCCAGGACCTATCGATCACATAAACGGCGTAAAGTCCGACAACCGGCTATCGAATCTTCGGGTGGCGAGCACATTGCAAAACAACAGAAATTCGCGATCAAAGGGCGGCGCCTCTTCATTTAAAGGGGTTGATTTTCACAAGGCGGCTTCAAAGTGGCGAGCGCGAATAAGAGTTGACGGCAAAAGAATTAACATAGGCCATTTCTCATCCGAGAGGCAGGCTGCTTTTGCATATGATTTTTATGCGCTTCACTATCATGGGGAATTTGCGAAATTAAATTTCGCTTGAGGACCGGAAATGAGCATGATTTGTTTCTTTATTTCTGCGCTCCTTGCCTTCAATGGGAATGATGCGTGGCCGTGGTTTCTGGCTGTCGGGGTAATCATGTCATGAGCCGATTAACCGCCATTATCAGCGCTGTTGTGATCTGCCTGATAGTCAGCCTCGGCTGGCTGGCCAGTCACTACCACGACAACGCGACCGAGTTCAAAAGGCAGCGTGATAAAGCGACCGAACAGCTCAGCCTGGCGAAAGACACCATCGCTGATATGCAGGTAAGGCAAAGAGACGTCGCAGCGCTCGATGCCAAATACACGAAGGAATTAGCCGATGCAAAAGCTGAAAATGATGCTCTGCAGCGCAAGCTTGATAATGGTGGTCGGGTGCTCGTCAAAGGCAAGTGTCCAGTGTCAGCCGCAACCCAAGCCACCGGCGCCTCCAGCATGGGCGATGATGCCACCGTCGAACTCTCTGCAGTTGCTGGACGAAACGTTCTCGGTATCCGATCCGGAATCCTCAGCGACCAAACAGCCCTGAGAGCGCTGCAGGAATACATCACCACGCAGTGCCTGAAATAACCTGGCGCTGAAAATCAACAAACAGGAGTAAATCCATGGTCAGTTTGCGTCATGTGTGTTCGCGCTTCATCTCGGCTTGCTGGGCAATTATCACCACCATTTCGTTTGACGACATCTCGGTAAGCCGAACGGTTAGCAAGTTGCGCCGGTTGGTGGAGCGGGTCATTTCCGCAGTCTCTGTGAAGGCCTCGCCTGAAAAGGCTGATTGGCGAATCGTAGAGCGAATGTGCAGTGAAAGCGTGCGCGAGCAAGTTAATATTTTCGGCCGCCGTCCTCGCAACACCGGCGCTTTGTGCAGTCCGTTGCTATAGGCATTACAGAGCCACTTCAAGAGGTGGCTCGATAATGTCACAACGAGGTAAGCCATATGCGCACTACTGGAATTCTGATAGCGGAAATTACGCTTCGCCCATACATGAAGCCGCTGCTCATCCTTTCAGTGCTTTTGCGCTGGGGCTGGCTCACTAAGAAGTGTATCCAGATTGGCCCTGTAATTGGCAAGCAGACGTAATTATAAAGTTCTGCAAATGGTGTCTTAAAGACGCCATTTACAGAGTTTTATGTAAGTTTCATAAGTTGCCGGTTAAAAAATTACCCGGTAAGTATTCGAGCAACCCAGAGGAATGTTCTGTATGGCTCAAAATGAAGACCGCCGACCATTCCCCCCTGTCAACTTCACTGGCGAAAACTGGCTGCCTTACACCCGGCTTATCCCTGCTACCGAAATCGGCGAGTGGGTAAATCAGCATATTCTCTCCGAAGATGGTCGAATCCATAACCCTGACCATGCGCATTTGCTCGATGCTGACGTCGCGTTCATGTGGGCTTCAGGCTCATTCGCCAAAAGTGGCCGCATTGTGCTGGGTCAGTGTGAGCAGGTAATGATGCGTGCCGGCGGCTGGCAGAAGGCCAGAATGGAGCAGCAGATGCATGAATGGTTCGGTCGCATACCGAAGTTCATCATCACTCTGGCTGCCGACTACTGCGAGCAATGCAGCGATCTGGAATTCTGCGCACTGGTTGAGCATGAGCTTTACCATATCGCCCAGGCTACCGATGACTACGGCGCGCCGAAGTTCAACAAAGAGACCGGGATGCCGGTTCTGAAACTTCGCGGCCATGACGTCGAGGAATTTGTTGGAGTGGTCCGGCGTTACGGCGCCAGCAAAGAAGTGCAGGAAATGGTGGATGCGGCGAACAGGCCGGCGGAGGTTGCTCATATCGATGTTGCCAGGGCTTGCGGGACTTGCATGCTGAAACTGGCTTAATTCTGGAATGCTTTGGAAGGATGGTGATTCATGGCTGCACTAAAACCGGAAGTTAAAGCCGCCATCGTTCAAATGCTTGCGTGCTATGACACGCTGTCGATTGTGGTCGACGCCATCCAAAAAGATTACGGGATAAAAGTCACCCCTCAGCAAGTTGAATCGCACGATCCGACGAAGGTCAGCGGCAAGGGTCTGGCTAAAAAGTGGGTAGACCTCTTCAACCATACCCGCGATCGTTTTCTCAACGAAATTTCCGATATTCCGATCGCCAACAAGGCCTACCGTCTCCGTGTACTTAACCGCATGGCCGTCAATGCCGAAAGCATGAAGAACTACGGCATGACCGCGCAGCTACTTGAACAGGCCGCCAAAGATGTAGGGGATGCCTACAGCAACAAATTGAAGGTTGAAAGCACAGGAAAAGACGGTGGTCCAATAAAAACAGAAACGGTCGCAATGACCCCACAGGAAGCTGCTGAAGCTTACAAAAAGCTAATGGGGTAAAACAGCAAAAATAAGCATTATGTAGGTTAAAAACTCTATGCATTTTTAACCCTGATTTATGCACGATTTATTCACTCGATTTTTGCCACTTTTAGCCAGCTAACCCGCATAAACCGGCGTTTCGAGCTGAATCGATGATGAGTGCTGATCGCGTGGTGCGGGTAACGGTCATTATGTTAAATAGGGCTGTTTTTTAACATATTTGTAATGTAGTTAAATGGGAGGTGGGCGCCTCCCACATTAATCCTAAGTCAGTTCCTTATTCACCGGTACGATCACGAACATCTGTCGAGGGGCCGTTTATCTGAACAGAGCGAATGCCGTTTTCCGCCCCTCCTTTGGTGTAATACATTTCACTTGTCGCAATAACTTCATGATTTCCAGCTTTGAGGACGAAGTAATAACGCTGTGAGTAGTCTTTCTGAGTTTTATGTATCTCGAAGTAACCCATTTTTTTTCTCCTTAAACCATTCGAAATGAATGGTTACAAATTGAAGATATACCGGTTTTTTGTATTGGCAAAGAACATTGATGGGAGTGATCAAAATGCCGCTGCCCTTTACATTCGACTTTAAAAATCCTGACTACAACATGGTTTTTGAATGGAGGATGGAGCGCCTGCTGCGCATCAGGCAAAACCCTGATGTAATCCCTGCGCTGAGGCAGTTTTACCGTAACGACCCGGCACAGTTCATCATTGACTGGGGCATGACTACCGACCCACGCAACCTCGATTATGGTTTGCCAGCTACCATTCCATTTCTGCTGTTCCCCCGTCAGGAGGAGTGGATTAACTGGATAATGGACAGGCGCAGCAAGCTTGAGCATGGTCTGACGGAAAAGAGCCGTGAGATGGGCCTGAGCTGGACCTCGATAGGGCTTGCCTGTTCGCTGTGCCTCTTCAACAAAGAAATGGTGATTGGTTTCGGCTCCCGTAAAGAGGAGTACGTGGACAGCACAGGTGACCCGAAAGCACTTTTCTGGAAGGCCCGCAAATTTGTTGAAATGCTACCCGTTGAGTTCCGCGGCTCCTGGACAGAGAAAAAGCACGCTCCGTATATGCGTGTTGAATTCCCGGAAACAGGGGCGGTAATCAAGGGGGAAGCAGGCGATAACATCGGACGTGGTGACCGTACAACACTTTATTTCGTGGATGAGGCTGCATTTCTTCAGCGCCCATTACTGATTGATGCTGCTCTTTCGCAAACCACGCGCTGTCGCATCGATCTCTCATCGGTTAACGGTATGAGCAACCCGTTCGCGCAGAAGCGGCATAGCGGGAAAATACCTGTATTTACCTTCCACTGGCGCAGTGACCCACGCAAGGATGATGAATGGTACCGGAAAGAGTGCGAGAAAATTGATAACCCGGTCATCGTTGCTCAGGAGTTGGACCTCAACTATCAGGCATCAGCAGAAGGCATTCTGATTCCTTCTGAATGGGTTCAGGCCGCTGTAGATGCGCATATCAAGCTGGGTATTGAGCCCAGCGGTCAACGCCTCGGCGCGATGGATATTGCGGATGAGGGCAAGGATAAAAACGGATTCTCAGCTCGTTACGGCTTCCTCCTGCAGGACGTCAAAGAATGGTCAGGTGAAGGTAGCGACATTTACGCTTCAGTGGTGAAGGTCTTTGGCTATTGTGATGATTTTAGGCTTGATGAATTCCGGTTTGATGAGGATGGTCTGGGGGCAGGTGCTCGCGGTGATGCTCGTGTCATTAACGAACTTCGTTCTGGTGAACGCCTTCCACAAATTACCGCAACGCCTTTCCGTGGTAGCGGTAGTGTTTTCGATCCGGAAGATGAAGCCGTTCCCGGCGACAACGGAAAGCCTGCCCGTCTGAATAAGGACTTCTTTGCTAACGCAAAGGCCCAGAGCTGGTGGCATCTTCGTAAGTTATTCCGCAATACCTACCGCGCACTGCAGGGTATGGAATATGACCCTGATGAGATCATTTCCATCAGTAGCAAGATAGAAAACAAGGACCGTCTCCTAATGGAGCTTTCACAGCCTACCTGGTCAAAAAACGCTGTCGGGAAGATTCTTGTGGACAAACAGCCTGAAGGAACTAAATCACCAAACCTCGCCGACTCAGTGATGATCAACTATGCGCCTATGAATACGGCGATGGATATCTGGGCGAAACTCGGAGCATAACCATGGCGAAGAAAACGGGACGAGTCGCCACGGCAGATTCGTACGATAACTTTATTGCCCGTGTCGGCATGCAGCAGCCAAACCAGCACGCCGCATCGACCTACCGGGCGAACTATACAAGTCGCAACCGTCTGCTTATTGAGTGGGCTTATCGTTCATCCTGGATTATTGGCGCTGCTGTCGATTCAAAAGCGGACGACATGACCAAAAAGGGCGTGCGCATTACCAGCGAGATTGACCCGAAACGCCGTGGCATTCTGGAATCACGCTTTGACGAGCTTCAGTTGTGGGATTGCATCAACGAAACGCTGAAGTGGTCCCGACTGTATGGCGGGGCCGTAGCACTGATCCTGATTGAAGGGCAGGCACCACTGACGCCGCTGATTCTGGACAAGGTTGGCAAGGGCAGTTTTAAAGGGCTGGCCGTTCTTGACCGCTGGATGATTAACCCGCAACTCACCAGGCGCATTAAAGCGCTTGGGCCTAACCTCGGTAAGCCTGAGTTCTACGACATCGTGACGACGGCGCAGGGGCTTCCCGCGTGGACCGTTCACCACAGCCGCCTGATTCGAATGGATGGTGTGAAACTGCCTTACCAGCAGAAAATCACCGAGAACGAGTGGGGCATGTCCATAGTTGAGCGTATTTTCGACCGCCTGACATCCTATGACAGTACCAGCGTTGGCGCTGCCCAGTTGGCGTACAAAGCGCATCTGCGAACGGCAAAGATTAAAAAGCTGCGTGAGATTATCGCCATGGGCGGTAAGCCATTCGAGGCGCTGATTAAAAATATGGATATGGTCCGCCAGTTCCAGACGAACGAGGGCATGTCCCTGTTTGATTCGGAGGACGAATTTGAAACTCACTCATATTCTTTCGCGGGCCTTTCAGACCTGCTTAGCGAGTTTAAAGAGGATATTGCGGGGGCTGTCGGAATCCCGCTTGTTCGTCTGTTCCGTCAGTCGCCGAAGGGGTTCTCAACCGGTGATGCTGACCTTGCGAACTACTACGACGACGTTGGCACGCTTCAGGAGCGAGATTTACGGCCTCACATCCGTTTGCTATTCGATGTACTGCATCGCTCAGAGTTTGGCGAACCGCTGCCGGAAGATTTCACCTTTGAGTTTAATCCCCTGTGGCAGATGAGCGATACCGACCGCTCCACGGTGGCGACCAATACGACTACTGCGCTGGCTACCGCTGTGCGTGAGTTGGGTATGTCTCCGGCTGCTGCGCTGACAGACCTTAGAGAGATGTCTGACGTCACTGGCGTAGGCGCATCAATTTCTGATGAGGATATAGCAAATGCGGCGAAAGAGTGGGAGGAGGCTGAATCTGAAACCGAACCTCCGCCGACGATCGGAACGTCAGTATCACAAAAGCCTGTTGGCGATAGTCGACCAGATAAATCAAATCGTCGCGGCCTCTTACGATGGTTCACAGGCAAGCGCTGACAGTATTGCTAACACGCTCATTGACTACTCTGGGATAATCGACGATTGGGCCGAAATGGTTGGCCGCAAGATGTTCGCCCAGGTAGAAAAAGAAGAGTGGAACCAGTGGCGTTCTGTCTCGGAAGAAATCTCCGCGGGGCTGCGCGATGTTGTGGGTAACACACCCGTAGGGATGGTGGCTCAGGATATCGTGTTTCGCCAGATTCAGCTGATGAAGTCACTACCGATAGAGGCCGCAGACCGGGTTAAGGACATTCAGCAGCGGGCGATACAGGCCGTTATCAACGGTGAGCGACCGGATCAGCTCTATGAGATGATCATGCAGTCTGGCGACGTTGCAGCCAGCAGGGCCAGAATGATAGCCCGCACTGAGATTGGACGTGCTACAGGCGCACTGACTCAGGCGCGAGCGCTGGCCGTTGGTTCTGAAGGTTACTGGTGGCGTATCGAAGGGGCTGGCACCCGACCATCACACCGCAAAATGAAAGATAAGTTTGTGCGCTGGGATAACCCGCCAACACTCGACGGAATGACCGGCCACGCAGGATGTTTGCCCAACTGCAAATGCTGGTCGGAAGTTCAGATACCGGAGCCGAGAAAGTGATAAATACGGCTTATCCCCTTCATTCTGACTGAAACCTCATACCCGTTAAATGTTATCAAAATGTTGTGTTCGAAAAGGTTTCATTTCTGGCCAGATAAACTCTGGTTTCAGGGCTTTAGCGGGACATTTTAATCCAGTCCATTTCCAGTGGTGCGGGTAAGAACCATTATGTTAAATAGCCCGGTATTTCGAACAATAATCCCTTTACTGAAGGTCGCCAATGAGCGGCCTTTTTCTTGCCTGAATACAGCAGGTAACCCATGAAATATTTCTTTAAAACCCGCCTGGGGAATACTCGTTTCCAGCTTGCTGATGGCTCAGTGCTGTTTAAGGATGTGCCGATAGGACGTACTGGAGAGCAGGGGTACGACAAAACCGAGCGCCCAGAGCTTACCCCTGATGCGTGGGGGAAAATCATCGTACGGCGAACACCTGAAGAGGTTTTCAGTGAGCGCTCAATGGCGTCCTTTGAAGGAATGGCCGTAACGATAGGTCACCCGCGAGATTTCAATGGCGACATTATTTTTGTTGCTCCTGATAACTGGCGACTACTGGCGCACGGACACATTCAGAACGTCAGGCGCGGGGAGGGCGATAAGTCCGATCTGCTGCTGGCAGATGTCATTGTTAAAAGCCCAGAAGGGCTTCAGGCCATTGATGCTGGCGATGACGAGGTTAGCTGTGGATATGACGCTGACTACGAAGAAATCTCACCCGGCCTCGCGATTCAGTCTGCGATAACCGGTAACCATCTGGCCCTTGTCCCAAACGGGCGGGCCGGTTTCCGTTGTAAAATAGGGGATGCTATGCCTAGCACAACTAAAAACTGGTTTACCCGGCTTCTGAAGGCCCGAAAAACCAATGACGCCGCTGAAATGGCGAATCTTGTCGATAACGCGCCGGAAAGCATTACCGGTGATGACGACGTAAGTTCTTCAATTACGCCGGGTGGTGTGGTGATTAATCTCTCACCGCAAAGCCCGTTACCGGGCCCAGCTCTTCCGGGGACTGGTGATGCTGATGAAGAAATCCCCGCGTGGGGTAAGGCGCTGATCGAGGCGGTCGCTAAACTCGCCCCGGCATCTGCAACGGGTGATGCGGACGATGATGACGAAGAGAAGGACGAGAAAGAGGGGGCCGTTACTGGTGACGCCGCGTATCGTGCCGATCTGATTCAGCCTGGCATTCAGTTACCGGCCACTGCAAAGCCTACCGCGTTCAAGCGCTCAGTTCTGGCAACTGCCGATCAGGCGATGGTGCGCTCTATTGTGGGTGATGCCGATATCAGCAAACTGAAAAAAGCGACCGTTGATATGGCATTCAATGCCGTGTCTGAAGTGGCGAAAAACCGCAATACCGCAGCCAAGACCGTTGACAGTTTCCGCAACATCAATTCCAACACAACCAAAACCATCGCGGAGATTAACGCTGCCGCGAAGGAACTCTGGACTAAACGCTAACGAGGCAACCAATGGACAACACATTTCTCTACCGGATGCCTGCAGGCATCGCCGGTGCAATCTCTCGTCCGCAGGATCTGACGGTTGAACCTCAGACACTGGACAGCGCGAAGGCATTCGCCGCATACGGCCTCGCCGGGAAGTTCTCCGCAGGTAAGTTTGTGCCGATTGAAGCGGCTGACACGGCTGCTGCTGTTGTGGGCATCTATGTTCGCCCGTACCCGACAGCCTCCCAGCCTGACAAAGTGCGTCAGATTGGTACCGGGTTTAACTTTGCCGGTGACTGCATGAAGCGTGGCTATGTGACAGTGAATATCGGTGTTGATGCTAGCTCTGTGGCACTTGGCGGTGCTGTGTTTATGCGTGTGGCAACGCCGACCGCATCCAGCCCGTTAGGTGCCTTCCTGGCTGCCGCAGACGGCGCGAACACTGTGCAGATCACCAATGCTTACTTCAATGGCCCCGGCGACACGAACGGCAACATTGAACTGGCCTTTAACATTTAAGGAAATCGCAAATGCCAATGACATTTGACCAGGCAACAGTCGACAGTTCTGGTGCCTTTCTCATTCACGAGCTGGAACGCCTCGATCAAACGCTGAACCTGCCGCTGACCTCCCAGACGTGGAGCCGTGATATTCAGCTGCGTGAAGACGTTTCTATCGCTGACGAAATCAGCTCCTTCACCAACACCACCTTTGCCGCTGCCGGTACACCTAACGCCAACGGTAAAAACTGGATCAGCCCGCTGGCCACTGCGATTGCAGGCCTCAACGTTGATATCGAGAAAAAGGGCTTCCCGCTGGAATTATGGGGCATGGAGCTTGGCTGGACAGTTATCGAACTGAATGCTGCGGCACAGGTCGGGCGTCCTATCGATACCCAGAAGTACGATGGCATGCAGCTTAAGTGGAACATGGATACCGATGAGCAGGTTTATATCGGTGATGCGGCGAAAGGCGCTAAAGGGCTGCTTAACCTGTCTCAGGTGACGCCGACCAACGCGACCAAAACGTGGGCGACTTCCACCGCCGACGAAATCCGCGCCAGCATTAACCAGGTACTGAGCAATGCGTGGGCTCGTTCCGCTTACTCCAAAGTGCCGGAAGATTTGCTGATCCCGCCTGAACAGTATTCGTTCATTGCGAGTACCATCGTTTCCAGCGCCGGTAATCAGTCTCTGCTGACCTATCTGGAGACGAACACCATCGCCTACCACCAGAACGGCAAGCCGCTGAACATTCGTCCGGTTAAATGGATGAAAGGTCGCGGTGTGGGCGGTACTGATCGCATGGTGGCCTACACCAACGATAAGAAGTTTGTGCGCTTCCCGATGGTCCCGCTGCAGAGCGTCCCGATCCAGTATCGCGGTCTGTATCAGTTGGTGACCTACTGCGGCAAGCTGGGCGCGGTTGAGCCGGTTTACCCGGAAACCCTGAACTACATGGATGGCATTTAATCCAGATACAGCCCCTTCACAGGGGCTTCTTTCTAAGGAATTCCGATGAAGAAAATCTATGTACTGACCGCGTTCAATTTCAACGACGGTGCGAAAATCACCCCCTTCTCTGCAGGCTTCCATGAAGTAGATGACGCAGTGGCAGAGCACTGGTTTGTAAAAGCGCATTGCTCGCCAGATGGCGAAGCGCCAGCGGTGGTTGATGATCCGCGCATCGCTGAACTGGAAGCGCAGGTTGTTGAGAAAGATGCGCGCATCGCTGAACTGGAAGCGCAGTTGCCGGAGACCGCAGCCAATGGCAAGAAATCAAAGTCTGCCGACGCCTGAGCAGTTCAGAGCAGCATTTCCGCAGTTCGCTGACGAAACAAAGTACCCCACCCCCATGATTCAGGCCAGGCTTGCTCTCGCTGATGCCCTGTTGAGTGAATCGCGCTTTGGCGTGGATATCTTTCCCTACATCGTCGGGCTGTATGTTGCTCACTACATATACCTTAACGCCGCTGATATGCGTGGCGTTGCTGTTGGTACTGCTGGTGGGGTAAATAGCGGCATACAGACTTCGAAATCAGTGGATAAGGTTTCTGCCAGTTATGACGCCAGCGCAACCCTGGACCCAAACGCCGGTTTCTGGAACAACTCCCGTTACGGATCAGAGTTCTGGGAATACCTGATGATGTTTGGTGCCGGAGCGGTTCAACTGGGGATGCCGGAATGAAAAGCGGGCTCACGATACGGGATGACAATTACAGCAGCGTTCTGGATGCGCTGAAGCAGTTATCAGGCACTGATGTGCTGGTTGGTATCCCTGCAGGCCCTCCGCGCGATGATGCGCCGCTGAGCAACGCTGAGCTGGGGTATCTCCAGTCCACCGGGGCAACCGTAGAGATAGACGGCGAGACTGTCACTCTGCCACCAAGGCCATTTCTGGACATGGGTATTGAGGATTCGCGGGATAAAACGACCGAGCGTTTAAAGCTAGCTGCTCAGTCTGCGCTTGAAGGTAAAGCAGATGTGGCGGCGATGCATCTTGAAGCCGCAGGCCAGATTGCGCGTGATGCCTCAAAGGCTGTCATTGAGGCAGGCGATCGTCTGACCCCGCTATCTGAAAAGACCATCAAGAAGCGCAGAGAAATGAAACCGCCCATCCTCGGCGATAAGCCGTTACGTGCCCGCGGATTCCTTTTCAGAGCGATTCAGTATGTCGTGAGGAAAAAATAATGCCGTTTCTCGATGTGACTGATGTTCTGCTTGATCCGGACTTTGTCGACTTGTCTCTGGTGTGTTATCGGCAGGTGCAGACGGTGGACGAAGATAATTTTCCGACCAATACCGCGCAGGCTATTCCGTTCTCTGGTGTCGTAACCGTCGACCGCTCGCTTGAGGCTAAGCGAATGGCCGCCGGGCAAAACATCAATGGCGCCATCCTCATCGTTACCCAGTTCAGGCTAACGCAGGGGATGCCTGCCAGTGACTCAACGCCAGAACTCGACGCTGATATCGTTTTATACAGCGGCAGACGGTACCGCGTGACCTTTGTCGATCCGTACACCCGATACGGTGCCGGGTTCGTGCAGGCACATTGCGAGCTGCTGGAGTTTAACGGAGGGATTCCCGTTGAGTAACGACAGCACAGAGCCTGGGTATCTAACCCCCGTCGGGGATGCTCCTGATTACGATAAGGAGCTGGAAAAGCAACTGAGTCGCTGGGTAAGAGGCGTGACGGGGATTGCGGTTAACCTGGTGTTGCCCCGGTTTACCGATCCCCAGTCCAAAATACCGCCGAACGGTGAGACGTGGTGCGGGTTTAACTTTTCCACGCTCTTACGTCCCGGCACTCCTGCAAATGTCCAGGTAAGCGAAGAGCAGAGCGAACAATGGTCATGGGAGAGCATCCAGGTGCTTTTCTGTTTCTATGGCCCCGGCGGTTCCGGGATGGCCACGCGGTTTCGCGACGGAATGTTTGTAGATCAAAACGCAGATACGTTGCGACGAATCTCAGGTTTGTCGCTGGTGAGCGCTGATGATATACGAAACCTCCCCGAATTGATCAACAACCAGTGGGTGCGCCGGTATGACCTTGCCGTGACCCTTTCCCGCAAAAACACCCGTACCTACAACGTTAAATCTGTCGTTGACCCTAACGTCACGATAGTTACCGGAGACTAACATGGAAAAAGGGCTTCCCCTTAACCGTATCGCTAACGTGACGGTGACGCTTTCTGCTCGGGCCGCGCAGGGGCGCAATTTTGGCTCAATGCTCATCCTGGGCGACTCAACTGTTATTCCGATTTCTGAGCGGCTGCGCCTTTACTCCAGCGCTGATGATATCGGCGATGACTTTGGTGTAGACAGCCAGGAGTATGCGGCTGCTGTTATCTGGTTCTCCCAGCAACCGCAGCCGACTCTTGTGTATGTCGGTCGCTGGGCGAAAACGCTGGCCACTGGCGAAACAGGCAGCGAAGAAAGCCTCCTGCAGGCGGTTAACGCTTTGCTGGACTGGAATTCATGGTATGGCCTTCATCTTGCCGTGCCGGTAGCTGATTATCCTTCCGACACCGACATTATCAGTGTGGCGGCGGCTATCGAAGCCGCGAGCGTATCCCGCATCTTTGGCGTTACCTCGGCTGATTCAACGATTCTTGACTCGGCTACCACGACGGATCTGGCTTCAAAGCTGAAAGCAGCGAAATACAGCCGTACCTTTATCCAGTACTCGACCAGCAGCCGCTATGCTGCGCTGTCCTCGTTTGCGCGTGCGTTTACTGTTGACTTCACTGGAAGCAACACGACGATCACCCTCAAGTTTAAACAGTTGCCGGGCGTTACCTACGAAACCCTTGGTACCTCGCAGGCTAACAACCTGGAGGCGAAGAACTGCAACGTTTACGTGTACTACGAAAACGATACAGCGATTCTTGAGCAAGGCGTTATGGCAAATGGCGATTTCTTCGACGAACGCCATGGCCTCGACTGGTTGCAGAACGCCGTACAGACGGCTGACTACAACACGCTCTATACGAGCACAACCAAAATTCCCCAGACCGATGCCGGTACCACAACCCGTATCGCTAACATTGAGCTGGTGCTTGATAAGGCTGTGCAAAACGGTCTCTTTGCGCCGGGTAAATGGACTGGTGGCCCGATTGGCCAGCTCAATACCGGCGATATGCTGACGAAAGGCTATTACACCTGGGCGGAAAACGTTGATGACCAGCTTCAGGTCGATCGCGAAGCGCGGAAAGGTGTGCCAATTCAGGTTGCCGGGAAACTGGCCGGAGCCGTTCATTACGGCACCGTCGCAATCACGGTCGTGCGCTAAGGAGCCATAGATGTCTACGTATTCGTTTCTTGATGTTTCGGCCTCTCTCGCCGGGCCTACGGGGTTAGTTGAGCTTGGCTACGGTTCAGCGAACGCCGAAGAGGGCATTACTGTCGCAATGACAGAGGCCAAAAACACCATGACCATCGGCGCCGATGGCGAGGTGATGCACAGCCTGCACGCCGGAAAAAGCGGCACTATCACGGTAACCTTGCTGAAAACCTCCCCGGTAAACAAAAAGCTCTCGCTGATGTACAACGCACAGAGCCTGTCCTCGGCGACGTGGGGCAATAACGTCATCGTCATTCGCAACAAAGTATCAGGTGATACCACTACAGCGCGTTCTTGTGCTTTCCAGAAGCAACCCGATCACGCTAACGCCAAAGTCGGCAATACGGTTTCCTGGGTTTTTGACTGCGGCAAGATTGATCAGCTGCTTGGGGAGTTTTAACAGATGGAATTTGAAATCAAAGGCGTTAAATACCGCACCGCAAAGCTCGATGTTTTCCAGCAGTTGAAGGTAAGCCGCAAGCTCCTGCCGGTGCTGGCCGGGCTGGTTTCTGACTTTGGCACGCTGAAATCCATGATGGTCAGAGACAGCGAGGGCAAGCTGGTTTTCGGTGAGAAAAGGGCGTTCGACGCTCTGGATATCGTTTTGCCGAAGATTGCCGATACGCTGGCGGCCCTGCCAGAGGAGGACGTTAACGCGGTGATTCATCCGTGCCTTGCCGTTGTTATGCGCCAGCATGAAAAAGGGTGGGTGAAAATTTTCGATCAGGGCGCGCTGATGTTTGACGATATCGACCTGTTCACGATGCTGCAGCTGGTGGCGCGGGTGGTCGCCGACAGCCTGGGAAATTTTTTGAAAGAACTCCCCGGCAGCTGGACGCCTACCCAGCCATAGGTCCTGTCCTGGAATCCATGCCAGAAGGCGAGGATTTCCTGATGCGCCCGGTGGATGCCGGGCTTATCCCCTACACCGCCCTGAAAGATGGATCAGTAGACCTGGCTGATATTGCCCGTATGAATGACTGGCTGGACCTGAAAGCCGATAACGAAAACCGCATAGCGAAATGGAGAGAGGCTAATGAACGTTGAAACGCTCAAGGAATTTCTGATCTCGCTTGGGTTCAAAGTTGATGAGGCTGGCGCCAGAAAATTCGATGCCGTCGTTGCCGGGACAACGCTTAAAGCGATTGAGCTGGGCGTCAAAGTTGAGGCGGCGGCGCTTTCCGTCGTTGCATTCACCGCGAAAATTGCCAGCGGTCTCGACGACCTGTACTGGGCCTCTCAGCGCACAGGCGCGACGGTGGAGGGCATTAAGCAGATTGGGTATGCGGTTAGTCAGGTTGGCGGCAGTGTCGACGGGGCGCGCGGCTCTCTCGAAAATCTTGCCCGGTTCATGCGTAACAATCCCGGCGCTGAGGGTTTCCTGAACCGGCTGGGGGTTCAAACGCGTGATGCCAGCGGCAACATGCGGGATATGGCGACGATCTTTACCGGCGTCGGCCAGCGTCTTAGCAGCATGCCGTATTACCGCGCGAACCAGTACGCTCAGATGCTGGGTCTGGATGAAAACACCCTGATGGCAATGCGTCGCGGTATCGGCCAGTTTAGTGGCGAATACACCGCGATGGCTAAGGCGATCGGCTATAACGCTGATGTGGCCGCCGTCAGCTCCAATAAATTCATGACCTCGCTGCGCTCCTTTGGGCTGATGGCAGGCATGGCGCGGGATAAAATAGGCTCCAGCCTCGCTGATGGCCTTGCTGGCTCTCTGGACAGGCTGCGTCGACAAATTCTGGAAAACTTCCCGAAAATTGAAGGCGCAATAACCGGTACCGTGAAAGGAATTCTCTGGGCTGGTGAGATGGTAGGCAGGGTAATTTACCGCCTCATCCAACTGGGTCAGAGTATCAGCGACTGGTGGGACTCTCTTGATAAGCAGTCGCAGCAGCTGATCGAACTAATTGGAGCGCTAACCGCAGCGTGGTGGATGCTCAACCGCGCTATGCTCGCATCGCCGATTACGTGGGTTCTCGGTCTTGCCGCTGCCATCGCTTTGCTATGGGAGGATTACCAGACCTGGAAGGAGGGCGGTAAGAGCCTCGTTGACTGGGGGAAATGGAAGCCTGAAGTAGACGCAGCACTGAAAATGGTCGGTGACCTGAAACAGACTGTCCTCGATCTCGGAAAAGCGCTGGCAAAGCTACTCAATATCGATCCTAAATCCTGGTCTTTAAAATGGGATTTCAGCAACTTCATTACCCAGATGGGTGAGTTTAGCAAGATGCTGAGTATGATCGGCGACCTGCTTAACGCTATCAAGGACGGGCGCTGGTCGGATGCTGCAAGTATTGGCAAGGCTCTTCTCAAGCAAGGTAGTGATCAGCCTGACGCCCTTCCTGGTGTTACCAGTAGCGCAGTCAATGCGCGAGGTAAAGTTCTGGGATTTTGGGAGGAGGTTAAATCCCGTTTCAGTGATGGCGGCTGGTATCAGCATGAGCAGAACACGCTTGCCGATCGCAACAATAACCCCGGCAATATTCGGCCCGTAGGCGGTGGTGGCTTTCGTGCGTTTGGTTCTGCGCTGGAAGGCTGGGAGGCCATGAAAAACCAGCTCATGCGGTACTTTACTGGTAAAACGACCGGGCGCCCCCTGCAGACTATCATGGATATCGTCAGCACTTGGGCACCTGCGGCCGATAACAACGATCCTGCTAAATATGCCCGTGATGTTGCTGGCTGGATGGGTGTATCGCCGACGGCAGCATTAAACCTGTCCGACCCCAATACAATGGCTATGCTCATGCAGTCTATGGCCCGCAAAGAGGGATATTCGAACTGGAATAGCCCACTTGCCCATCAGGCTGCTGGAGCGCAGGTGAATCAGCAAAACACCTACAACATCTATGGCGGTAATGCTCAGGAAATTGGGCAGGAAGTCAGTCGCCGCCAGCTTGATGCTAATGCCAGGGTGCTGAGAAATAACCAAACTGGAGCAGGATGATGGATATTCTTTCTACTCTCTTTCAGCAGCAGAGCAGGCGGATCGGGCTGATAGTCCCCAGTGTTGTTATTTCAGAAAAGCACGATGACTCTCTTGAAATAACCGAGCATCCCGTAGAGGTCGGCGCAGCAATTTCAGACCATGCATTTCGACGCCCTTCGGAAGTGGTAATGCAGGTCGGTTTTGCTGGTGGCGGTTCCTTACTTGACTTCGTAGATACATCTTCTCTTGGGCTGAGCGTTGGTATTGGCCCGAAGGAGACGTATCAGGAGTTGTTAAATCTGCAGAACAGCAGGGTGCCTTTAGATGTGGTGACCGGTAAGCGGATTTACACAAATATGCTGATCCGTGCGCTTGAGGTCACTACCGACAGGACGTCGGAAAATATTCTCTCTGCTGTGCTGACGCTCCGGGAAGTGATTATCACAAGCACAACCACCACGCAGGTGGCTCCAAAGTCCAATATGAAGTTAGGGGCGAACACCTCAGCCGTACAAAACTCCGGGGTGAAAACGCCAGTGCAAAAAAATGAATCAATATTGAGCCGTTTAAGTGGCTTTGTAGCGGGAGGGTAAATGACGATCAGCGAAATCCCTCTTTCCCCTGAAAACCAGCGATTCTCCATATCTTTGGCAGGTCAAAGTCTGCAAATGGCTGTGACCTGGCGTGCTGCTTTCTGGTGTCTGGATATTATGGATAGCAGCGGTGCGGACCTGATAAAGGGGATCCCGCTTATCACCGGCGCCGACCTGCTGGCGCAGTATCGCTATCTCGGGCTTGGCTTTTCGCTTTATGTGGGCTGTGACAACCAGTCCAGCGAAAATCCCACTGAGGCCGATCTGGGGATTTATAGCCATCTTTATGCGGTAACGGAGTAAAAATGTCTCAGAACTGGATGCGGCACTTCGAATTGCAATTAGTCGATTCGAAGGGTAACGCTACTGATTTTGGTAGCTTCAAGAGCACTTTTACTATCGACTGGTTTAATCTCAGCAGCGAAACGCGAGTAGGAACTTTCAAAATCTATAACCTTTCAGCTGATACCGTAAACCGGATCGTCGGAGAGGAATTCTCCCGGATTAGGGTTATCGCTGGTTACGATGGTATTGCAGCTGACGTTCCCGCCAGCCAGGTAGGCGTCGCCAGGACAGTAAACCCCGATGAAGTCGGGCAGATGGACGGTCGAAATTATGGGCTGATTTTTGACGGGGAAATCCGCTACACCATCACAGGGAAAGATAACCCCGTTGATAGCTTTGTCCTCATTCAGGCGGCTGATTCTGACCGGGCATTCGCTACCTCCATCACTGCGCAGACGCTGGCGGCTGGCTATACAGTCTCTGACGTCAATGCAGTGCTAATGAAGGACTTCAACGCTAATGGGGCCACGGAAGGGAATACCCCAGCCATGCCTGCAACGGTGTTTCCTCGCGGCAGGGTGCTTTTTGGTATGACCCGGCATCTGATGGATAACGTCGCCGATCAATGCAAGGCTGACTGGATGTTTGTCGACGGTAAGCGGGAAATGGTGGCGAAAAATGAGGTTGTTCACGAAGCCATTAAGCTGAACAGCGCCACTGGCCTTGTGGGTATGCCTCAGCAGACCATTGGTAGCGGCGTTAACGTCCGTTGCCTGATTAACCCTAACATCCGCGTTAATGGCCTGATCGAGCTGAATCAGGCTTCTGTGTTCCGTACCGCGCTGGGGAATAATGATATCGCCATGACGCAAGGGCGTATCACTGACCAGAACAACAACGGAAACATCACCATTGAAGGCACAACTGCACAGCCTGCCAGTATTGCGACTGACGGCGTTTATATTGTCCGTGGCATTATGTACACTGGCGACACAAGGGGCCAGGCGTGGTACATGGATATGATGTGTGAAGCGCGTGGCGCGATGGATCTTGTTTCCTCATCGGCGAGGGAAAGAGGGCTTTAATGAAAATTTTCTGTTTGGCGTTGTTCTCGGTGATTTCAACCCCAGTAATGGCTGCAATTCAGTGTGGAAATTATGTGATGACAGGTGATGGAATGACCGTTATCAACGGAGAAACAGTCACATCTCAGAAAATAAAATTTTTGGGTAAGAGTGGCGACTACGCGAACATGAAAATGGACATGGGCCTTATGCCTGCGCGTGATGGTAACAACTATGGCTTTGAGTTTGTAAAGCGCGACGGAAAGGCATTCCTCAACGTCCAGCTACTGCAAAACAGCATGGATGCGCCGAAGATCATAGGTTCCTTCCCCTGCAAAAAGGTCTCTGGCTAAGCTATAAGGCCGCCTTGGCATGGCGCTCCAAAGGTTAGATCCTGTATATTCCAGATGATTCTAATTGTTAATTCTGGGGTAACTGTAAATGGAAGCGCTGTATCCAATATTGATAGTCTTAGGAGTGGGGGCTGCTATAGGTGCTTATATAACTTATAGGTATTTGATAAGCAAACATAAAAAGGTTGTTGAGTATCTTGAGCTAAGGAATCAAAAATCACTGGCGGCTGAAATTGAAGAAAAAGAAGAAGTAATTGAAAAGTATAAGAATAAAGATATTGCTCGTGAAGTTGAGCATAACAATCTGAAAAACGAGCTCAGGCAGATTATCGAGATAAATAGGATAAAAAGTAAGGAAATCCTAGGTAAGGCTGTCGATTTTGCGTTTGATTTTGAAACCATATTCCGTGAACAGCACCACTCAGCACAAGAAGAGATACAGAAGGTTCTTGATGATACCTACCGATACAAACGTAAGACCCTTCTCGCTTCTGTCACTCTGAGAAACTTCGAGAAAAAACTCGAAGATATCAGAAGAGAAAAAGCAATTTACCAGACATTAATTGCTAAATATGATTTCTTCCAACTACGCGACCATTCTGACTGGAAGGTGGTAGAAAAAGAATTTAGGGATAAGGTCCTGGAACTGCAGGCTGCACAGGATGAGCGTGACGCCCAGAATGAAATTAAACGTCAAATGCGAGAGGAAAGACAGCGTGCCGAAGAGCTGGAAAGGCAGCAACAAGAAGCTGAAGCCAAAGAGCAAGAGCTTGAAGCACGGCGCAAAGCAGTAGAAGAAGCTCTATTAGCTGCTGATGAAGAACACCGCCAGGAACTCGAAGAAACTCGCCGTCAACTGGAGCAAGAGATTGAGGACGTTCACAAGCAGTATGAGCGAGCTAAATCAATGGCTCAAATGACCAAGCAGGGGCATGTTTATGTCATTTCAAATATCGGTTCGTTTGGTGAAAATGTATTCAAAATTGGCATGACGCGCCGCCTTGAGCCACTCGACCGAGTAAGTGAACTAAGCGGAGCAAGCGTGCCATTCGAATTCGATGTGCACGCAATGATTAGCTGTGACGATGCGCCAGCCCTTGAGTATGCATTGCATAACAAACTAAGCAGTGAGCGTATGAATAAGGTTAACCTTCGCAAAGAGTTCTTTAAAACGGACTTAAACAAAATAATTCAGTGCGTTGAGGAGCATCACGGTAAAGTTGAATACGTTGCAGATCCTGCTGCATTGCAATACTACCGCTCTCTTGAGATAGCAGAAGAAGCCCAAAATAATAAAGAACTCTTAGTTGCATCTTAGATTTTACTAATACATAAAACAGACCCGCTTCGGCGGGTTTTTTAATGTCTGGAGTAAGGTAAATGGCTCTATCCGATAAAACCCGTAGCGGTGCGCTGGCGGAAGTGTTGGCGTCTGAGCGACAGACTATTAACGAACAGTTGCGCGTAGCGCTTCCCGGTATCATACAGTCTTTCGATCCTGGCGCAGTGACCGTGACCTGCCCCCACGATTAGATACAACGCTCAGTTAGTAACGTCGGAATCTTCATTCTCAGAATGACCCTTTCTCCAGCCCGC
>OGYT01000223.1_pt1 | contig 44596 bp, 68 predicted proteins | sample 1576631 | NCBI WGS metagenome assembly OGYT01 (sample SAMEA3541588, study PRJEB24748) | human gut metagenome | biome: human gut; feature: human-associated habitat; material: faeces | place: China | collected 2012
CCATTTTTCGGAACAACGAAAAACTCCAATGGGCTCAACAGACTAAAGTCCATAATGAAAAAACGCGCCCCATAAAGGGACGCGTTTCATACTTATCTTATTCCGGATAATCCAAAATTACACTGGATAAGCCTTATTCTCTTTATCTGCTACAGCAGCATCTACTTTCTTCTGCTGGGCTTCTCTGTACTGAAAGAACTCCTTGGCAACATTTGGGAACAGAGCGTAGCTTAATACGTCCTCATCCTGCTGCTTCCACTGAGCACATTCCTTCTCAAACTGAGGCATCTGAGGTGCAATTAAATCTGCTGGTCTGCAGGTAATTGGAGTCTCATCACCGATGATCTTTTTCTGTACTTCTGGATTAAATGGCTTAACAGTCTGGCCAAATTCACCAAGCATGATCTTCTTGGATTCCTTTGGAACCATCTTGTAGCGCTCACCCATTAATACGTTAAGAACTGCCTGGGTACCAACGATCTGGGAAGAAGGTGTAACCAGAGGCGGCTCACCAAAGTCTTTACGTACTCTCGGGATCTCCTCCAGAACCTGCTGGTACTTGTCTTCCTGTCCAGCTTCCTTTAACTGGCTAACCAGGTTGGAAAGCATACCGCCAGGTACCTGATACTGCAGAGTCTTGATATTTACGCCTAATACCTTTGGATTTAACAGTCCGGTCTTTAATGCTTCCTCGCGGATCGGCTGGAAGTGAGCAGCGATCTCGCCTAAAAGCTTCTGATCGTATCCTGTATCGTATGGAGTACCGCGGAAGGTCTCTACCATAACTTCAGTTGCTGGCTGGCTGGTACCAAGTGCCAGTGGAGACATTGCACAGTCAATGATATCACAGCCTGCTTCTACAGCCTTCATATAGGTCATGGAAGCAACACCGGAAGTATAGTGGGTGTGCAGGTCGATCGGAAGTGTGGTTCCTTCCTTCAGGGCCTTAACTAACTCAGTAGCCTTGTATGGAGTCAACAGACCTGCCATATCCTTGATACACAGGGAATCAGCTCCCATGTCTTCAATTCTCTTAGCAATGTCTCTCCAGTAATCCAGAGTATAAGCATCACCTAAGGTGTAGCACAGTGCGATCTGAGCATGTCCTTTTTCCTTCTTTGTTGCCTTTACAGCAGTCTCCAGGTTACGGATATCGTTTAAGCAGTCGAAAATACGAATGATATCAATACCATTTGCAATAGACTTCTGCACGAAATACTCAACTACATCATCTGCGTAGTGGTTGTATCCCAGAATATTCTGTCCACGGAACAGCATCTGCAGCTTTGTATTCTTAAAGCCGTCTCTTAACTTTCTTAAACGCTCCCATGGATCTTCTTTTAAGAAACGCAGGCAGGCATCAAATGTAGCGCCTCCCCAGCACTCTACTGCGTGGTAGCCAACTTTATCCATCTTGTCTACGATCGGCAGCATCTGCTCTGTAGTCATTCTGGTAGCAAGTAAAGACTGATGAGCGTCACGAAGGACGGTTTCCACGATCTTTACTGGCTTCTTCTCTATCTCTGCCATAGTTTAAATCCTCCTTATAGGCACCCGGTCTGCAAACAGCACCGGGTGCAGTAAATGTTGGTTTTTATACACCGAAAATTGCCATAAAGGTACCGGCTGCTACTGCAGTACCGATAACACCTGCAACGTTTGGTCCCATTGCATGCATCAGCAGGAAGTTGGTAGGATCATATTCAGCACCAACCTTCTGGGATACACGGGCTGCCATAGGAACTGCGGATACACCTGCAGAACCGATCAGTGGGTTGATCTTTCCGCCAGTTACCTTGCATAAGATCTTTCCTAAGAGAACGCCTCCGATGGTTCCCACACAGAATGCTATCAGACCTAAAATAACGATCTTGATAGTAGTTGCATTTAAGAATGCCTCTGCACTGGTGGTTGCACCTACAGAAGTACCAAGCAGGATAACAACGATGTACATCATTGCATTAGAAGCAGTCTCCTGAAGCTGTTTTACAACACCGCACTCACGGAACAGGTTACCTAACATCAGCATACCTACTAACGGAGCAGTAGATGGCAGGATCAGGCACACAACGATAGTAACGATGATCGGGAATAAGATCTTCTCCAGCTTGGATACAGAACGAAGCTGGGACATTTTGATCTTACGCTCCTTATCAGTAGTAAGAAGCTTCATAAATGGCGGCTGGATGATCGGAACCAGAGCCATATAAGAGTAAGCTGCAACAGCGATCGGTCCCATGATCTGGGTCTGTCCTAACTTACTGCAAAGGAACAGGGAAGTAGGGCCGTCTGCACCACCGATGATGGAGATACAAGCTGCTTCCTTTCCTGAGAATCCTAATAAGATTGCGAAGAAATATGCAGAGTAAATACCTAACTGAGCTGCAGCACCCATTAAAAAGCTGATTGGGTTTGCGATCAGCGGACCAAAGTCTGTCATTGCACCTACCCCCATGAAGATCAGGGATGGAAGGATACTCCACTCATCCAGAGTGAAGAAGTAATACAGCAGACCGCCTACGCCGTTTGAAGTCTGCTCCGGAGAATACATGATATCCGGATAAATATTTACAAGCAGCATACCAAATGCGATCGGAATTAACAGCAGCGGCTCAAATCCCTTAGCAATAGCCAGGTATAAGAAGACCAGCGCCACACCGATCATAATGTAGTTTCCTGCTGACAGATGGAAAAACGCCATCTGGCCAAGCAGGTTTGATACCAAATTGCCAAAATCCATAATGTTACCTCCATAATGGAATCCCTAAATCAGGGGATCCATCTTGTTGACTAGTTCAGAGTAGCTAAAACAGCGCCAGACTCAACTGCATCGCCGTTTGCTACATTAATGCTGGCAATTGTACCATCTTCCGGAGCGACGATATCGTTCTCCATCTTCATAGCTTCCAGAACCAGGACAACTTCGCCCTTCTTTACTGCCTGTCCTACAGAAGCCTTAACTGCTACTACCTTACCTGGCATTGGAGCGGTAACCTGAACGGAACCTGCTGCGCCTGCTGGAGCTGCTGCCGGTGCAGGTGCTGCTGCCGGAGCTGCTGGAGCTGCTGCTACTGGTGCTGCTACTGGTGCGCCAGCTGCTGCTGCGCCCTCTTCAACGGTTACTGCATATGCTTTTCCATTTACTGTAATGGTATATGTCTTCATAGTTTGATTCCTCCTACTTGTTGTATAAACACACCGGTTTTCTTAACCTCAATGTGCAGTGATTATCTTCCCAGACCTACACGGCGGATAGAACGTACTACCAGACCGTTAGATGTAGCGCTGCCTTCATATGCTGCGATGGCAGCAGTCATAACAGCTACTAATTCTGCATCATCAGAAAGATCAGGACCTGTTACTGTAGGTGCTGCTGCTGGCTTAACAGCCGGTACAGGTGCTGCCTTTGGAGCAGGTGCTGCTGCTTTCTTCTTTCCTTCTTCCCATGCATGGATGTATTTGAAGCATGAGATCAGGATACTGATGAAGATCAAAACAAGGAATACTGTGCCGATACCAATAATTGTATATACAGTAGCGGTCTTTAACAGGGTGCCCATAGAAGTATCTTCTTCAATACCTGCGGACATATCTGTAAACTCAGCCTGGATCTGCTGGGTAGCCATATTGATATTCATCACATATTTCTTGGTTCCCTCTGTAAAATCAACCGGGATCATAACGGTATAGCTACCGTCTGCCAGAAGAACTACAGAACCTTCATCCATATTTACATTCTTTAATTCGCCCATGTCCTCGCGAACTTCCAGCTGAGCCTCATAAATAGCTGCTGTAGTCGCATCGCCTGTTGACTCTGCCAGAGTTTTCTGAACGATCAGCTGATCCTTTGGTACGCCTAAAGTCTGTGCTGCAGACAGCATAATGGACTGAGCCATTGAATCATCTACAGGAGTTCCGTCCATGCTGATGGTGGAATCAGTCTCTGCTGTATCCTGGTTAGAGGAGCAGCCAGAAAGGCTTACCAGGCAGGCGGACAGAAGAACTGCTGCTGCCATTCTCTTTACAAATCGTCTCATATACATGTCACCTCTCTTTAAACCGTGCCATGCTTCTTGGAAGGACGGTCCTCACTTTTTGTGTACAGCATCTCAAAAGCGGCGATCACTCTCTGACGGGTCTCTTCTGCCTTGATGATGTCATCTACATAACCTCTCTTTGCAGCAGCAACAGCGCCGGACTGCATAGCGGTATATTCAGCGGTTTTCTCTTTGATCATTGCAACTGCATCATCAGCAGCTTCGATCTCTTTTGCGTACATGATCTTAACAGCTTCTGCCGGATCCATAGTTCCGATCACTGCATTTGGCCATGCATAAACAATATCTGCACCCAGGCTCTTGCTGCCCATGGTAAGGCCTGCGCTTCCCAGTGCATTCTTAACAACAACAGTTACCTTCGGAACAGTTGCATCAGCATATGCGTAGGTCAGCTTAGCAGCTAACTTGGCGATTTTTCTTTCACTGCACATGGTTGCACGGTAGCCATTTACATTTACCAGAGTCAGAACAGGAATGCTGAATGCATCACAGAAGTTAATGAAATCGGTTGCTTTTTCACAGCCTTTTCCACAAAGAGCTGCCTCTAAAGTCTGTACCTTCTCACCGTTCTCATATACTTCGCTGCGGTTTGCTACGCATCCTACTGTGCTTCCATTTAAACGGATAAATCCGGTTACCATAGAAGTGCCATAGTTCTTCTTAACTTCCATAAAGAAGTTATTATCAGAGATCATCTGTAAAGCTGCTGCAGTATCTCCGGTGTATCCTTCGATACCAGCACACATACGGTTTAAATCGTCTGTGCAGTCAACTTCAGACAGATCTTCTTCATTATTAGAAGGCAGTACAGATACCAGTGTACGGATCTGGGATAATACAGATGCTTCATCACCTGTGAAATCAACCAGACCAGCTTCCTCTGCCTGGAATTTAGCGGAAGAGGTATCACATTTTGCCTTATAATTGCCCTCTAAAGCATTTGGGGAATTAACAAACAGTTTTGCAGAAGTATCTTCCATAAAGGTGAAATCTGCCATGCCTGCAGAAACAGCCATACCGCCGCCGCAGGTACCAAAAACTGCCATAATCTGAGGAATAACTCCAGATGCCATTGTCTGGCTTAAATACAGCTTGCCAAATCCATCCAGTGCGTCAGTTGCTTCCTGAAGACGCAGTCCTGCACAGTCTACCAGACCAATAACAGGTGCTCCCATCTTCATAGCCATAGAGTAGATGTTGCAGATCTTCTTTGCATGCATCTCACCCATTGAACCGCCCAGTACAGCAGCATCCTGGCTGTATACATATACCAGGCATCCGCCGATGGTACCGTAACCGGTAACTACACCGTCAGCCGGTGTTTCCTGCTCAGTCATGTTAAAGTCAGTATTTCTGGCCGCAATATAGGCTCCGACTTCAACAAAACTGTTCTCATCAAGCAGGGCTGCAATACGGCTGCTTGCTGAAGTTTGTGCTGAATTACTCATTTTCCAGTCCTCCATCATTCTTAAGTTTACAGTATTTAGCGGAAAACGCATAAAAATAGCGCCTTCCTATAAAATACAGAAATATTGCCGTTTATATTATAGTGATTTTTTTGTCAAATGGCAAGTGTTTCCTTTTATTAAAATTGTTTATTAATAAATTTTAATGTAGCCCTTCCTGCTAACCATTGTATTTCCTAGGTTTCTTGCTTTTATTTGTGACTTTATTGTGACCAATAGGACAAAATAAACCTTAAGTTTTTAAACGGATTTATATTATTTTGCAAGACCCGGATAATGGAGAACGCCGTCCTGATCAGGGGTGAGGACTACTGGTTCAGTTGCCATGCGACCGGTCTGATCCAGGTAGTACCACTTGCCGTTGATCGTCTGAAGGCCTTTGAGCATGGCACCATCGGAGCCGAGGTAGTACCAGGAACCTCTGTACTGATACCAGACGTCATGAACCATCATTCCAGCACCGTCAAACCAGTACCATAGATTTCCGTCTTTGTACCAGTCATTGGAAACATACTTCCCGGATCCGTCCTTTAAATAGAAGCGCCAACCTCCATCTTCCTGCTGCCAGCCTGTCTTTACCTGCTCAGGTATCCAAGTCTTCATGAACTGTTCGGGAGTTTTAAACTGTTGGATGAGTGGCGTTGGTGTACTTCCCCAGTCAGGCAGATACAGATGTGGTTTGTCTACAATGCTGGACCAGTCACCTCCCCAGGCAAGCCCAAGTTTTTTGCCAATCTCTGCAGCGCGTTTGAAATGGCCTTTACTGTCATTGTAGGCATCATCGGAGATCTTACCATCTCCGTCTACGTCCATCTTTAAATAGAAATCAAAAGCAATTCCCCACTGGTGCTGTGACTTGTAGGAACTGCCTTTTGCATTGGTTACGATATTGCCCGGTTTAGTGCGCCCCTGAGCATACAGGGCATCCTGTTCTGCTGCAGTACGAAGGGTCCCGCTGATGGCTACGGTAATACCTTCTACTGCGCAGGCTTTGATCCAGGCAGCAGCTATCTTCTGTAAACGCGGATGGCATAAAGTAATGTCTCTCATAATATAACCTCCTTGTCCTTTTGCTTTAACATATGAATTTTATGAAAAAATTGTTTTTCCCGGTATCTTGAAAAGAATATTTGCATATGCTATAATGCCGTTAGGCAAAAAAGATATCAGTATCCATGGTGATACAAAACGAAAGCCCCTGAGTCTCAACCACTCAGGGGCTTTCTTCCTTTTTTAGCAGTTAGGCATCTGCAGGCTGGTTACCGTTTACTTATCGCCGTCCAACCATTTGATGATGTAGTGGCAGGCTACACCAGCCGCAACAGCGACAATAAAAGATATCAGATAATCCAAGGCAATACACCCCCTTTCCTTACCGGTATAGGGGCGGTAACCTAGACATTATAACATATGCATGATTTTTATTCTACTGATTTAGGCATATTGACATTTGAAGAAAAATAGAATATGATGTAGGCAGCTAAGGAAAGTGAGAATTCCATGTGGCAAAACGAAAACCCCAGAGGGCCCTAATCCTCTGGGGTTTTCTTGTTCGTTACGGTGAACTGTTCCGTTTAGGCTGTTGCTACCTATTTATCCCTGTCCAGCCATTTGCATATGTAGTAGCTAACTACGCCTGCTACAACAGAGATAAGAAAAGTGAGAATAAAATCTGCCATGTGGCTTTCACCTCCTTTCTGCTGGAGGTTCGGCAGCTCCTACATCATATCATATTTCATGTCAATATTCTACATAAATTGCGACGTCGCAAATGGCAGCCATGACCCGGACTGCCTGCGGGAGATGCGTGGATCACCTCCTTCTACTTCTTGCTTGCCTGTTTGATGACCTGGTGTGCTCCGGTTGCTGCCAGCCCGGATACAATGCCAATGGCTGCAGCGTTGATCACATCTGTTGCTGGAAACTCCGGCATGAGGTACATACCTGCTACACCCAGGATACCACCGGTCACTCCGCATACTACCGGGATAACCTCATCCTTGACCTTAGTGGTTGCCTTACATGCCATGCCGCCCAGGTAACAGATTGCTGTGATCGCTGTTACGCTTCCAATTCCAAAATCCATATCTATACCTCCTGTTCTGTCGGCTCATATGGTAAAGCCAGACATCTGTTATAAAGATCTTCTCCGGTTCCATTTCCACCCAATGCTTTATATGGCCTGAACATATACTCCAGATTGTCTCTGTCTTCCAAGGTACAATATTTCCTTTTTAAATAAAATGTACATGCCTGGTAAAGACGGTCATGGAGGAGTGCCAGAACTCCTGCGTTAATAGCATTTGTTCTGGCACGTTCTGCCTTTAATTGTTTGGATAATTTATGATATGCTCCGGAAAGCAATACAGAGATAATCCCAAACACCCATGAAACCCAATGCACAGATATGTACTGCATGATTGATTCCATGACTTACTCCTCCGTGATCAGATTTTCGCACTCCAGGTCGATCAGAACCTGCTTTACCTGAGGCTTGATCTTTTCTGGTACCTGTGCGTAGGTTTTCTTTCCCTTAACAATAAGGGTTGCATAAATAACAGCCATTTCATTCACCTCCTTCCTGAGTAATAAAAAGAGCAGCAGCCTAAGCATTTAATAATGCCTCAACTTCTGCTCTAATCTTCTCTGGAACATCATCAATTTTTTTCTTTCCCTTGCGGATCAGGTCCGCATATACTGTTGCCATGTAGCTTGCCATGATTAAGCCTCCTTTGTGGTTGTAGTGGTCTGGTTTGCTTCGTAAAGTTCAGTCAATGCTAACTGAGTGTTAGTGACTTCATCTTCCAGTGCCAGATTAGCTTCATACTGCTCGGTAAGAGCTAACTGGGCTTCGGTGAGCTGGTCTTCCAGTTCTGTTACCCGGTTCTGTAATTTTCCAATATCTGACTCTGGTAAGTAAGTGAATACCGGCTTTGGATCATCTGGATTTGTCACATCAATACGCTCCAGCTGACCTCCGTCCGGTATGTCTACAAATAATGCCAGAAGCCCCTGTGGAACCTGGTCTTCTCCATAAAAAATTGACCATATTTTTCCGGTTGCATCATAAATTACTAATGCTTTCATACGCCTTTCCTTTCTGATTATTTATGATATACTGTTAATATCTTTTTATTTTTTTCTACAAATTTCTGCACCACCTCCCCATTACCTGTTGATACTATACTTTATGGGAAGTCGATATTCGGAGTTTCAGGTAATGTGAGAAAATTTGTATCTCGTATTGGGCAAGTAACTTCTGACAGTGACTATTATGTAACATTATCTCTTGGTTTTTATATTCAAAGTTGGATGTTTATGGCAGAATATGGCCCACATGACTTATCTACTTCTTGTCCTTGGGATCCGGCTAATCTAAGTGTAATATTGCCCAATTATACATTGGCTTCTCCGATTCGAAGCGGAACAACTTTTAAAGTAAAAGTTACAACCCGAAATAAGAATTACAATTACCTCGTTACAGGATACTATTAATAATAACCAAAAACTCTACATTTATAATTTCCCGAAGAACATAGGCACGGTATATAGATTGTCCCAGTGCGCCCTACCTTAGAGTTCCAGCTTACCGCGTGAAATCTAGCATTACTCCACACATGAAGTATACCATCGTCTCCAATGGCCGATGTTATATACCCGGCATATGGCTTATTGCAATTAATTGAGGTTGCGTAAAACCCACTAGGCAACGAAATAGCCACATAATTATCATATGTAAGAGAGTTAGAATCAAGATTATCAAAAGCTCTCGTTCCCGATGCAATTGTAACCGTTTTATCAATTACTGCATACTTGCGCACATTACCGCTAACTCCAAAAATGGACTTCCCATAAAGTATATTATTGCCAGTTAGATTCCCATCACCTTTGATAACAATATTACCGGTCATTTTCTTACCACTACATGATACTGTCTGCTGAGCTGCCTTAGGCGTATAAGTTCCACCGCCCATCGTACCCATGGTGCCGGTCTGCTTGCTTTTGGGATTGGTGGTATAGAAAGTTTTGCCTGATAACACATCACCGGCTCCAGCATCGCCACTGAGGGTTAGTGTACCTGTTAAAGGATTGCCATCCTTATCTACGATCACTTTCCCAGATAAGATATCATCTGCTTCAGCTGTGATCACATCTAAATCGGCACCTCCGCCTCCGCCAGTCATTAATATTCTTCCCATTGCTACACTCCTTTTAGCCCGATCATAATGTCAGTTTCCGGCTTTTTGTAAACCTTAAAAGTCACGCTGCCTTCTGCCGTTGTCCCCGTACCAGAAGCGATGATACCAAAAGCTTTCATATATGCTTTCTGGGTTTCTGCAGGAGCCCCATCTTCCAGCAGACTTACAAAGATGGGATTATCTTCTGCTGTAACACCTTCTACCTCAACTGTCTGGCTATACGGAGCTGTATCTCCCGTCCAGCCGCTTGCTGTAAGAGTGACATTAGCAGGTTCACCATTTATACGGTTGATAGCTTTGTTTGTGGAATTGATATCGTTTGCTCCAAAGGGATCCCCTTCCTGCGTATAGACTGTTTCATCTGTAATACCGGAAGTCCCATCGGCATTCGATGTGATCTTATATTTCCGTGCGCCATCATACATGGCATCTTTATAATCCGTTTTTAACATATCTCTCCTCCGTTTAGGGTAAATGCAAGCTTACGCCTCCCTGTGATCCGGCTCTGGATATTACTGTACATCAGTCTGCAGGCCTCTTCGATACGGTTCAGTTCCTTCCAGTCAATAAAAAGCTGGTTCTCGTAAAACGTCTTCCGTTCACCTACCTTAAAAGGGAACACACCTACACAGATATGTTCCACATTGGCTTCAAACCGGTTGATCTCATCTGCATAAAAGCCATAATCCGTATAGGCTTTATCCCCGCCCATATCTTCAAACGTAAAATCCGGCCACAGGATAAGCGCCTGACGCCGGATCTCATTCAGATTTCCTTTTATGCGGTTATAATCCTTGATATTAAAATAATCACTGGCCTGCCAGTCTGTTTTTGGCTGTTGCCACATTGCTCATATCCCTCCTTGCCTTTAGGGTGCCGGACAATGCCCCATTAAACTTCAATGTATGTTCATATATCCGCAGCAGCAGATCTGGAACGTATTTATTTTCCAGGAATGCAATATCATTTGCATCAATACGCGGCTCTCCACGATATTCCAAATCATATTCCCGGTCGGAACGCAGATAATCTCCTATCCATTCAGCAAGATCTGACGCATGCTTTAACGTAGATACAAGCGGATTTTCCCACGTTTCAACAGTCCCTGTGGGATTTAACTGTCTGGTCACAAGCGCCTGTGTTACATTGTATTCATATCCATTTATGGTCACTTCCGTATCTGCTCCACCGGCAACCTCTACCGTAACGTAATATGCACTGCTATCAATGATCTGGACATTTGTGCCACCAGCTGCATCTACTTCATAATCATAAGCCGCTGCATTAAGATAAAATGTATGCCTGGTTTCATCTGCCAGTACAGTTTCCTTGACCAGTTGCCTTTTCTCAGTTCCTGATGCATAGATCGTCCTGGTCATCTGCAGTTCACGGACTTTTGCCAGCTGGGTGCCTTTGGGAGTTTTTTTCAGTTCTTTGCCATAAGACAGTTCATAATCAGTACCGTCCCCAAATGTGATCTGTTTCAGGTTTACCCTGTTAAACGGTACTCCCTTTGAAAATTCAATCTGCAGCTTATCAAATTCCGGGAATTCATGATTGACCACAGTAACTTCAGAAAGAGAAGATATTTTATACTCTTCCACCAGTTCCTCTCCCAAATAGGAACGGAATACCATACCAGACGGATGATTACCTCCAAATTCCAATGTAAGGCCAAAGCACTTGTACCGCGCTTCCAGAACGATAGTCACCAATGGATCTTCTGTAAATGTCCCATCTTCATCAGCTACTGCTTCCGATACATATCCCACATCCAGATAGTTTTTATCCTGATATGGCAAAAAGAACTGTACAGCTGATGCTTCTGTGTGATCCTTTTCCGGTGTGGCATAAGTGCTTTTTTCTGTTGCATCCAGTACTAAAGCCGTATTAGAAAAGTAAGTTTCATTTGCTGAACTTGCCTGCATGTCCGGTATAAAACTGGACTTCATAAATATATTTCCATTCCGGTCCTGGTAAAGAATACAGCGTCCGGCATTTGCGATCAGCTGCAGTGCTTCTTTATGGGATACTACTGGCATTGGATTATAAACCATAACATCTTTTAGATAATTATCAAGCCAATAGGTACGGCTGTCTATTCCGGCATCGCCAAAGACATCAACTGCAAGATCATACAGGCTTATTCCATCAGGATAATATTTTCCGCGGCGGTAAGTTCCATCCATGCCATCAAAACGATCCGTAGCAGTAAAACTCATTTCTTCATCATCTGCAGACCATTCCCGCAGATATACCGTGGTACCGGGCATCCACTCCACATTTCCATCATCCAACTCCTGACCGTAAATTACATTGATCTCCTGGCCATTTTCCAGGAAATTTACCGTACTCTCTTCATTTTCAATGTCATATGCACGGTTTTTATTATCAATGGTTATGTTCAGATCAATGGATGGCAGATCTTCCATAACAGGACTGATCCGCTCTTTCTTTGTGGCTGACAATATCTTCTGGTTATCAAAGTAGATACCGATCCCCATCGTGATACGGTGGATCCGCAGCCGGCTTTGCCCATTGACCATATCCTTTGGCACAAACCGGAGAAATGTTGCACCAGGAAAGATCTCTTCCGTCACAAAATGCCCTGTATCATTCCCTGTGATCTCAACCGTATGTTCATCTGATACAATGGAAAAATCCACAGGATACGCTTTGCCAAATTCTACTGTGAGACCTTTTATATCGTGCTGTACCGGAAAACAGATCTCAACCTCACCTAAAAGATCATCTGTAACGATCCCCTGGTTAAGGACTGCATCCTGACGTTCCCTTGGCAAAAAATACATACTCCCATCTACGGTACTGTAATCCTGGTCACAGGTTTCATACAGTTCCGAAACCTCATAGTTGTTGAGTGGCCAGGTCAGATTGCTATAATAAGCATATTTCTCCTGGTCAGGTATATAAGCAGATGCCTGGGCCTCCTGATTGATCAGACCAATACTGACGCGCATATAGGAATGATCACGATACTGCTTTTTCATTTCCTGTTTATATGCATTGCTTACAGCTTGCATTATTCTATCACCCCGCAGTCTATGATGTTGACCTTACAGTCCCGGTACTTTGTAGGAAGCCCTGATCCATTAAATTCAACCGGCGTGGCTGTACGGTTTCCCGGATACATGCGGATCGTCTGGAAACGATTGTTTACCATATCCGGGATCCGGGCGGTCACTACAAATTTGTCAAATTCCTGCAACATAGCTGACCAGGTAGCTGCATCCAGGAATTTCCACTGCAATGCATCGAATTTATACTGATCCCTGCCAACCTTCTGTCCAACAAATTCGCCATTTGCGTTTTTTCCGGAGCTGACATTGGTTGCGACCACAAGATTACCACCTACATCAGGAGCCGGGAACTCCCGGCCATTGATCGTTATTACTGCCATTTGTTGCCGCCTCCTTACGTTGTTCTTAACGTGTAACCGCTTCTCTTTTCCAGATCCGTCAGTTTCTTCTTTACATCACGGATATCAATGCTCACTGTCAGGTCCATGGCCTCGATCAGATCCACAATGCGCTCCAAGAGTTCCTGGATGCGCGCGATACGTGAATCATCCATACCGGTACCATTCTGTGATAACGCCATAGCGCGGCTTACCAGGTTCATAAGCCTGTCATCATCATTTTCATAAACAGCTGCACGGCCTGTTACTGCCAGCGGTGGCGCTGCGTTACCTGCTACACTTGACATCATGGATACAAGCGGAACCATACAGGAACGCATGCCGTTCTGGACTGCCTGGGTAATGCCCTGGGTGATCTGCTGGTTATTGGCAACTGCAGCACGGCCTCCCCAGCTTCCAACCATCTCCGGGATACCGTCCTCACGGGCTACGAACATCTGACCAGATTTCGGGAAGCCACCGGAGGCATTACCGGATACCGGCGAATTGGTACCATAGTCCCAATCATCACTGTCATCTGCCTCATCATCTTCAGCGTCTTCTTTAGCACTCTTGAAAATACTCTTCGCGCCTTCCACAATGCCATCCCAAACACCACCGACAAAATCAGCACAGCCCTGCAGCCATCCGGCAATGGAACCCCAGACGGATTTTAAGCCGTCCCAGAGTTTGTTCATGATGCTCTTTCCGACCTCGATCATTGCATCCGGTTTAAACACTTCTTTGATCTTTTTCCAGATATCTTCAAACCAATCCTTGATAGCGTTCCATTTTTCTTCAATGGTCCTTTTTACACTGTCCCAGATCTCTGAAAGCTTGTCTCTGATCGCTTCGAAAATAGATGTCGCAAGAGCTTTGATTGCATTCCACAACATAGAAGCAAATGCCTTGATCGCATTCCAGCGAAGTTCCCAAGAAGTCTTGATATTCTGTAAAGTTCCCGTAATAGTAGCATGGATCAGGTCCATTAAAGTTTTTACGATATCCTTCATGGCGTTCCAAATGCCACTGTAATACGTTTTTATTCCATCCCAGGCTCTTTCCCAATCTCCAGTAAATACACCTACTATAAAATCAATGAGACCACCTAATGCCGTCAACACATCCTGCAAGATTTCAGCAATATGACTTGCAAAGCTAAAAAAGGAATTAATAGCTGTCTGTACAAAATTTGCAATTACAGGAGCCGCTGTTTGTATGAACCACTCTATAAACGGAAGCAGTACATTATTCCAGAGTACGGTGATCGCATCTGCTACTTTTCCACCAAATTCCAGAAATGTTGCGATCAATGGTGCTAAATACTGCTCTGTAAAAGTTGAAAATTGCGTGGACAGGTTCTGTAATACCGGAAGAAAATAGGTATTATAAACATCCAGTAGAAGTGTTCCGATTTCAGTAAAACCCTGCTTAAAAGCCATTAACATTGGTGCAACATGCTCATCATAGACCTCTCCAATTTTGGCAAAAGTTGTTTCAACCAGGGATCTGATAGCTCCATAGATTGGCTCTATTGCAGAAAAGGTATCTTCTACTGTATCACGTATATAATCAGCATTTTCAATGAATGGTGCTGTGAGTACGTCCAGAATATCAGCTGCAATGTTTCCAGCCAGTTCCGTTATGCCCATAAAAGTTTCGGAAAAAATACCAATAATATCCGATGTAAACTGAACAGCACCGTCACTTCTCAGTGAAGAAAAAATAATTGCCAATGCTGAGCTAAAGTTGCCGGTTATTTCTGCTATCCTGGAACCGATATTGAACATCTGGACTATATAATCCTTGATACGTTCTTTGCGCTGTTCCAGGTACCTGCTGATGCCGCCCAGAAGATTATCTGCGATCGTTGCACCGATACTTGCTACAGAACCAGTGACTTGCCCTAAGGACCGGGCTAATGTATTGGCAAAACCTAAAGCCGCTGTCTGCACATCAGAATCAGTGAAAATATTCCCAAGGCTGTCTTTTATGGACTGGATGCTGCTTTGGATCGAATCAAATACAGATGTATCACCAAAAGCATCCCAAAAACCACTTGTAAAAGAGTCTTTTAACTGGTTCAGCAGATCAGCTATCTTCTGCAGCTTACCACTGACTATATCTTCCTGTTCCGGAAGCGTTCCCATATCAAAGTCATCTGCATTGTAGCCGCCTGCTCCACTACCGCCGGATCCACTTCCACTATCTGAGCCACTATCAGGATTTAAGATATTAAGCTCATCAATGCCTGTGGTCGCTGTTTTGATATCCTTAGCAGCTTTCTTTGCAGCATTCCCAGCACCGGAAGCAGCCGTTCCAGCTTTATCTGCTGCGGCAGCTACAGCTTCCATACCAGCTGTAGTTGCGGATGCTCCTGAATCTTTACCACCAGACATCATTGCAAAAAAGGCCTTGAACGCATTTGCCAGACTAAGTATCTTGCCTATTGCCGTGTTGATCACCTGGATGACCGGGGATAATGCAGCTATAAGACCCTGACCTATGGTTGCCTTTAAGCTATCAAACTGCAGCTGTAAGATACGGACCTGGTTCGCCCAGCCAGTGGATGTCCTGGAGAAGTCACCTGCTGCCGTTGTCAGCTGATCCTGTACAAACTTATACCGCAAGGCAACCTTTTCCATTTCGGACATCTTTGCTGTAGTCTTTCCGAAGCCATTTGCCATGGCATAGCTGTCAAGAGCCGTCTGGGTCATAACAATGCCCAGGTCTTTCAGGCTTTCTGTTTCACCAGTGAATACAGACTTTAACTTCGTGTATGCCTCATCCTGACTGATGTTGTAGAAAGATGCCACATCTCCGGCAAGACCAGTAAGAGTTGTGGACATGTCATATGCAGCTTTCTCACTGAAGCCAAATGCCTTTGCCATAGCTCCAAAAGTACCGGTAAACCGCTTTGCCATGGTCTCAGACAATCCAAACTGAGTGGCTGCATTCTGGGCAAACTTATCTACCTGTTTGCTCATCTGGGAAAATGTAACATCAACTACGTTCTGGACTTCTGCCAGATCAGAGCCTAATTCTATACAGGACTTTCCAAAGTCAAATACTTTTTTGACTGCAAAAGCAGCTGCAAGTGCTTTGCCAGCTTTTTTTGCCAGATTCTGTATCCCCAGCATCTGACTGTCAAACTCATTTTTATTTACTACCAGATCAAGCCCGATCTGGCCTACGCTGTCTGCTGCCATATATGTCACCTGCCCTTTTCGTTAAGACAGGCACATCGGCACAGCGTCTTAGATCTTTAACTCAAATATTTTCCTGCATTCCTTATTTTTACATTTAAAAAAGATGCCCTTGCATTTGGCATCTTCTGACTTCATTGCATTGACCGGATACCCGCAATACGGGCACCGGACTTTTTCATGCTTTACTTTTTCAATTTCAACCACCTCCGCATAATGCAGCGAACATCCTTTCCAGACCTTCCATTTCCCTGTCATAAGCCTCCGGAGTCATCTGCTCCATCTGATGTTTACGCCAGCTGTCATGGATCCTTCGCTGATCAGTGGTAAAATGTTTGATCACATTATCATCTGTTTCAGAACGTATCGCTACCACCCGTCCCAGGGGAGTTTCCGGTCCAAGTCCGACCAGCAGGGAACGGAACTCATCCCAGCTGACCGTTTCAAACTCTTTCGTCCTTATACGCAACCCGTACTGCGTCATGAAACTGGAAATGATCAGGTCCCAGTCTTCAAACAGGTCGTAGTACGGGTCAGCGCTCTCCCTGGCCTGTGATATCTCCTGTGATCAGCTTTATGGCCTCCTGAATGACAGTCATCCAATCTGGAACCAGCAGTTTCAACGAATCAATTACCTTTCTGGATTTTTCTGGAAATACCAGTTCGTATAATTCATTCATATTTTCTTCTGAAGTTCCACCATTTCTTGTAACATTAATTACTTTCATCATGGTAGGAGCATCTGCATTTACCTCCAGTTTTTCTCCATTGATCATCAGGCATGGATTCCCATCAAATGTAAGCTTATCTGTAATATCTACTACTTTTGCCATTGCTCATTGTCTCCTTTTACGCTGCCACTACCGGTGTATAGGTTGGTTTTCCATAACAAGTAACCTCAAACTCCAGGGCATCGATATTCGTTGTATCACCGCCTCCTGGGGTAGTCACATTTACTACTACATCACAAGCCAGCTTAGCCCCGGATGTCATGGTCCACTCAAACTTGGTCATTACATCCTGGCCAAATTTCCATGCAAGGCCTGCGATATAATCATTTCCGGCATCACCTACGGAACGCTTTCCCTTAAAAGCAAAGCTGAGTTTTTTGCCAGTCATAGCAGATTTGGCCCAGCCTTCTGCGTCCATGGCATACCATTCTTCTGTGGTACCGTCAATGGTTGGCGCAAAGTTCTCCAGATCCGCAGGCATTACCATATCGCCGTCCACGCTGTCCATACCCTTTGTACCAAATTTAAACACGTTATTGTGTACAGGATATACTTTTCCTCCTACTTCACTCATTACACATTCCTCACTTTCTTTGATAGATAAGATCCAGCCAGATCACATATTCATATACCCCATTATCATCCGTTCCTACGTCCTGGGGTTCAGGAACCATTAAACGAAGATAATTAATGTGGGTATCTCCTATGTCCAGACTGGATATGCTTCTAAGTTTCTCAAATAGTTGATAAGCAGCTTCTTCACTTTCCGGTTTGTCCCTGTTCCAATGGACCAGAAGAGAGAGCTGCTTTGTATCATAGGTAGTGTATTCCAGGCCACCTAAAGCAATATTGGGTGGTCCGGATCCACTTCGGTTATAAATACCTATGGATTTCTGCTGTTTATTATCCAGCTTGCCGATATAAACATGGCTCTCTTCTGCAATTCCAAGAGAAATGATCCAATCCTGTATGTCCGTTAACCGCAGCATCATACGCCACCCGCCTTTTTATAAAACTTCTTAAAAGCTTCCTTGCAAAAACCGGAGCTGACACCTCCCGGAAGCCATGGCTCAAACCATTTACCGCCTGCAAAAGGATTTTCATACTTCTGGAACTGATATTCCGGATGGTAATACAGCCGCCTTGCATATGGCGTGCTGGATACCAGGCTTACTTTTCCGCTAGAAGCTTCACTGGTGTCCACGAAGGTGCTTTCATTCTGCAGGTTGCCAGTATCAAACGGCATGACCTGTGCCTGTACCACTTCCGTATGCAGCGCTTCCGCCGTCTGCTCCAAAGCAACTACTGCTGCACGGGTCAGTTGGCTGATACGGGGCATGTTCAGCTTTATAGTTGACTTTACCTGCATCAGATCACCTCCAGACTGCAGTAATTTACCGTACCGTCCGGATTCCTGTTCTTGCATCCCTGCTCGATCCGGCGTTCTTCACCAAATACCGTTACTGTTCCGCCACTTAAAGACGGCATATCCGGCGCGATGTCTCCTGTAAAAAGAGCAGTACCAGTGATCTGCACCAGCTTCTTTTCCGCTGTCAGAATGGTCTTGGCTTTATCCTGGAAATTACACATCAGATCCGCATCCAGGCTGTACTTCGGCCTTCCCTTATTATCCAGTTCTTCCGATTCCAGATGAACATGCACAGGCGTCTTACAGAGCCGCTTTGGCACTAAACATGGATATTTCATAGTCTCACCTCGCTAAACGGCAGCAAAGGCCCGTCTGGCACAGCATAGCGTATACATCGCGCTTCATGGCAACACCTTTATCTGTAAACACGTTCCAGGAATTACCAAACTGCATGGACACACCGTTGATGCTGTAGCTCTGCAAAACCGTGTTGATCTCATCTGCATTTTCTGTCTCAAAGTCAGCCTGCTGGCAGACCACTTCCCGGATCAGGTCCTGCTGGAATGGTGTCAGGTTAGAAAATCCCTGACCTACGATACGGTTGTAAGTCAGGGAATCAATATGGCGGCTGGCCTGGCGGAGAGCCTTTTTAAGCTCATCCGTTGGCACAGCACTGCCTTCATATTCGGTCTGGTAATATTCCGGTGTTACATACGGCTCATAAGCCATAAGACCACCTCCGATCAGGCTCCGGTATACTCTGTAGTATCCACATCTACGTAGATGCTGTCTACCTTACCATCACGTCCATTCGGGAATACAAACACATCAGACAGCGAACGGTTCTGATACAGGTATCCGTCACCCTCTGTATGTGCTCCTGGTTCAAAGTAGTAGATGCTGGAGATCTTCGGAACGATCTTGCAGGTCTGACCGCACGCTACCAAAACATTGATCCTGTGCGCTCCTGTTACAGCAGCTACATGGTTTTCGGTATCCTCTGTCACCTTTTTCAGTGGTGCAAAACCGCCGTTTTCCGGCTCCCAGTCAAAGGCGTCATAGAAGCGCTCATCATCCACCACTTCCATGATCGGCACACCGTCAATATCGGTTACACGGGTCTCAATTCCCATGCCGCCCTCTGCGACCTGGGTCATCTCGATCTTACGTGTAAATTCGGTAGACTGCTCCAGGGCATCCATAATGGCACTGGATACATACATCATCAACGTACCATTTGCTTTGTATCTTCTCAGCTTCCCCTTCGCCAGGATATCCTTCAGCATTCCGAATACTTTTGCCTTGGTATAGGTAGCAGCTGCTGTAGCACTATGGTATCCCTCTGCCTTCTGTGCTGCCTGCGCTACCTTTGCAAAGAACAGCGCATCTGTTTCCGGAACGACCTGGGTCTGCTCAAAGGTGCGGGAAATGTTCTGGATGGATGCAGTCGCATTGGTCTCATCCACATCTGCCTTATCCACCAGGAAAGAAATGTCACGGTCATGGGTAAGGGTAAACGGTACATCCTTCTGGGTATAATCGCCCTTATTCCAGCCGCCATTTCTGTTGTGATTTTTATATCCGGAAGTGGACATCTGGGTAAAGTGGAATGTCTTGGCATCTAACCACTTTACATTACTTGTTACAAAGGGAGAAGTTAAAGTCCCCTGCATGAGGATCTCTAATAATTCAGGCTCCCATACCTGTGCATAGTTTAAATTTGGCATATGATCACCTTGTCCTTTCTTAAATCATTTGTTAGTTGTTCCAACGGTTCCAGCGTTTAGCCGGGACACCTGTCTGCTGGGTCTGTGTTGCCTGCTGTGCCTGACCCGCACCGGCATTCCCGCTTGCAGCTCCTACCTGTACAAAACCAGTAGTACCCGCGGCCTGTGGCTTCAATCCCGGAACGTCTTCCAGGACTTTATTCAGGGCTGCTTTTAAATTCTCTTCATTGACCTTTCCGTCCTGTCCTACTGTCTGACTGAGATCTGCCATTTTGAGGATGTATGGAATTGTCTTGGCATCAATACCCAGGCTTACTGCAGCAAGTATAGCAGCGTTCTGGATCTGTGCCTGTTTGGCTGCCTCCTGTGCCTGTGTCAGCTGGATCTGCATAGCTCCCACATCTGGAGTATTGGCGGCTTTCTGCTGCTTAAAAGCTGCGATCGCCTGCTCTACTTCCTGTTGGGAAAGTCCCTGCTGCTTAAAATAAGCTTTCAAGGCGGTATCTTCCTTAGCTGCCAAAGTGCCGTCAAGCATCTGCTGAATCTTTCCATAGTCAATCGCCGGAGCTGCTCCCTGCTGATTGCTCTGATTCTGCTGTGCTGTCGGTGTCTGCGCTTGGGCTGTACCTGCCGCCTGTTGTGTCTGCTGTCCCTGGTTCTGATTTGTTTCTGCCATGTTAATAGTCTCCTTTCCATTTTGGGAGTGTCACTCCTGTTACTGATCCATTCTCATCGGTGTCACCGGCCGCGCAGAGTTTAATGCCATGCTCGCGTTTGGGCATAAAAATAACACCCAGGACTTACCTGCGTGCTTACTGCTCAATCTTATTACATTTGGTACAACGTCTTACATAACCGCCATACGGACCGGAAGCCCGGCTCCAATGTTTTCGGTAGTGGTGGCAGCACTCTTTCTTTTTGAAAAACCTCTGCCTGATCCATGATAAAAGTCCCATAAGATCACCTTCTTTCATTTGCGACGTCGCAATTATTCTTAAAAATGGGTACAAAAATACCACCGGCCTACTGACTGGTGGTATTTACTGACCTTGTTCCCAAGCCCAATTCTTCACTTTTTTAAACGCTTCTACAGCTTCCTGTGGAACACCTTCAAGCTCGCCATCATGAATACATTTTGCATACGGCTTATAAGTTTCCATCGCCTTTTGAATCTCCTCCGGATACTTGCGAATTACCATGTTTCTTCCCTCTTCGATGTTTTACCATATATTCAGCTTCAACTTCATCATACCTATCAATCCAGAACATTTGATCTGCGTAACTACTTATGTCGCTTACATTGTACTCCGTGATACCTGCTCTGTCAATTGTCTTCTTTGCTTCTTTACAAGCATTCTCTATATACTTACCATAGTTTTCTCTTGTAATTTCACCGTATCGTTTTCTAAAATTTTCAGCCTGCTTCATATGCCACATCTCATGAAATTCAACATTTCCTTGATCTTTAATCACTTTACTGTCTGCAATCTGAGGGATATAGAAAACTACATTTTGTATGGCGTCATACTTCCCATACGCTGTAGGCATTTCATCTGGCGAAACTATAATAATTTTAGGCCTTCTCTCCAGCGAAACTTCCCACTCTTTTAAAGCCTGCTCCGTTCTCTGATTCAATGTATGCAACGCACGAGGTTTTATATTCGTCTGATTGGAAATGTAAATCTCTGAATAGCTTTCAACTCGCTTAATGTTTATTTTCTGCTGCTGTTTAATAAATATTGTTGATGCTTCACCTCTGGTAACTGGTCTGTACGCCTGGTCTTTCCACTCTTCCGCTTTTATCTGGTATTCTTTTTGATTTTCTTCATCCAACGAATACTCAGCCAAGCGCTTATATTTCTCTTCCTGGCGCTGTGCATACTGCTGTCTGGCCTCCTGCTGGTTTTGAAGCCCAACTGCTTCCAGCTCTTCTTTAGTCCAGGTATCATCCGCTGTAGAGATACCAGGGAAATATGTAGTATGACTGTCTTTACACCTTGGATGATAAAGCCCTTTGCTGATTGCGTAGCTCATAAGAGAATACTTCTTGCCAGTCTCCGGGTCCACGCCGTCCTTGCTGCCACCGCTCCATACATCATCGATCAGGACCTTACCAACAAAAGGAAGGCACTTAGGACACGGATTACCACGCTTTGCCATAATGACTGTAGCAATGCCCCATTCCTTCCGCTTTTCTCCTTCACCTTGCAGATAAGCCCTTTTACTAGCTGTTCTGATCGCCATGTCCGCATAATCTGAAAGCGTATGTCTTGCACCATTGGCATACTCTACGCAGTTAAGGCCACGGGACAGCATATCTTTTGTAGCCATGTCCACAGCCTTTTCATATGTTCCAGCACCTGTATTGGCATATACCTGGGCATTGAAGATCGCTTTTCGGTAATCATCGTTAGCCTTACGAAGCACCGCCGTTTCCGCTTTCTCCATATCATCTCTGGTGGCTTTGATCAGCGCTTCCAGTTTACGGTCATTCAGCTTGAAAAACTCAGCCGTAGCTCCCGATCCAGTTTTCTTAGCCCCCTTAAAGCCTTTCTTAATTGCCTGAAGTATACGCCTTTCCTGCTGCATACTGCCTTTTGACCGTGACATCCGGATCAAGCTATCAATCTGGTCATTAATGCTTTTAAACTGCTTACCGTATTTCTTCTGGTTACGCACTTTGTACTTTTCCAGGGCTTTCAGCTGCTCTGTCTGCCACATAGACCAGTTATAACCTTCTTTAGTTTCCTCTGCCCGGTGCCGGTCCATGTTCCTGATCATAGACGCTATCAGCTCATTCTCGATACGCCGAAAGGCTTAGGCCAGATCATATTCATTCACTGTTTCGCACCCTTATTCGCAAGCACCTTGAACCCCTGTGCCTTAAATCCTCTGGTCAACGTCTTCAGCTGTGTGGCACTGCTGCATCGATCATTTCTCAGTTCCGCATAGTCTTTCTTTTCAACTGCATAGATTCCAAATGGTACCTGCTCACTGGCTACCTGTAGCAGCCCCTGGTACTCCTTTCGGCTCATCCAGTATATTCGGTTCATTACCTTTACCTGCATTCCCATCACCTCCCAGATCAACGTCAAAAATACCGGCAGCCATATTGACCCCCGGTTCTTCTACTTCTGCAATACCCTGTTCTGCTTTCAGACGTGCTATTTCTTCCTGTTTCCACTGATCATCCCTGGAATCTCCATACAGTTCTTCCACCTGGGCTTCCACACTCATCAGTGCGACACCAGGCCGCGCTTTTGCCATTGTCTCAACCTGACTTTCAAAAGAAGGATTTGCGTACTCACCGAACGGAATATCCACCTTTACCTCTTCGATCGGCTTTTTCAAGAGGATGTTATAGGCATTAATGGCAGCGCTCACTAATTCCGGAAGCTTCTCCTGCAAGGCTTCCACGATAGCATTCCTGGTGTAAAGAGTTGTCTTTTCCTTCTCCCGCTGTGCTTCTGCATTATCCAGCTTCTTAACATCAATCCCCAGTGTACTTGGGCTGATGATCCCTTGCAGGCAGAGATCCAATGCGGTCACATAAGAGGCCAAATAACTGTCATGAGGGATTGTTGGCTGATCTGTCTGTATCTTATTTTCAGCTTTTTCTGACATGTCATTGTCACCAGCAAAAAAGCGGCAGTCAAAGGAATTAGCCCTGAGTGGTGCGCCAGTCTCTGGATTTTTAGGCACCAGGCATTCAGGGATGTATGTCTTAGCCCTTCCTGCCCTTAAAGCATCCATCCACTGGGACCATACCTCATCCAGCGCGTCGAAGCTGTCCAGTTTACCATCAAAGACTGATCCGCCTCTGCTTTCATACTTCGCTGACTCGTATACGTTGATCGGTACTGCAAGGATCATCTGCTTATCAAATGAAACATCCTGGAGCGCTTCTGTTTCCCTAAGAAGGGCTTTATTCACAAGCGTATTGCCCTGATACAGTTCATTGGTTATATAACCATATCCGTATCTTTCATTTAATACATAAGTTTTTCCACCGCTTTTGTATGGTGTCTTAAAGATCACTTCCTGTATACGGTCACGTCTGCGTATGATCTCGATCCGTTCTCCCGGATACCATTCCAGGATAGGGAATTCACTTACCTGCGTATCAATAGTTACTTTAAATGCACCATCTCCGATACAAAGGATCTCTTTTAAGGCTTTTTCCATTTTCTTACGGAAATCATTTGCCTGTGCTATGCTTTCCCACAGCTGTTCCTGCTGGTCACTGTCAAAATCAAAATCATTCATATCTGCCATGGTAATAGCTGCCAGTGTGCGGACGATCAGCCCTGGAAGGCCTGTATGTACCTTACGCATTTCCAAACCAGGCGTACACTTACTTGCCCAGAACTTATATTGATCAGCACAATCACGCACTTCCCTGTACAGCTGCTCCAGCTCATTACTGTCACCTCTGTACCAGATCCGGTTGCGGATCGCACTTGTCTCAAAGTCTAATAATTCGTTGATCTGTATGTTATATGGACTGGCTGGAATCACGTTCAACCAGCTTCGTATCCCCCGCTTGATATTCTCATTCATTTGTTCCAACCACCTCATTTCTTATCCTCCTCAAACCCGATCATGTTGCGATACGGTATCCAGCTGTACTGTCCCGCATTGATCGTATGGTCATTTCTGTCTTCTGGCTTATCCTTGTCTTCTTCCCAACTATATTTTTCAAGCTCAGCCAAATGTTCCGGGCACTCATCAACCACCAGGTAACAATCCTGCTGGATCCAGCCAAGCTGCAGTTTGATACGGTCCAGGATCTCCAGTTTCTTGTAAGCATCCCAAAAGTTATAAATGCAGCCATTCAGACGCCTGTATTTTTTAAGCTCCGTCATGGTTGCCTGATCCGCATTATCTACGTAAACGTCTTTCGCAAATCCCCACTCCTTACGGCAGCGCTCCAGAAACTCTACAAATTTCACAGCTGTGTCACTGGGAGCAATAGGATTTTCCAGTTCTGCATTGTTATAAACCTTTTCTGCCAGCGTGATCAGCCGTCTGTCTTCTGTAATTCCCTGAAAGATCATTGAGATCGTATCTGGTGACTTGCTGGAATAAGCTGTATCCAGTCCGCAGGAAAACTTCTTCCAACGGATCCGGCCCACCTTTACCTCTGCTCTTACCCAGGCAGCAGTGACAACATGCTTTTTTCGGTCGAAGTTTGGAAACACCAGACCAGTTGTTTTTCCGCGCAGCCCCTGGATCTTATTCTTCCAGATCTTTGTACCCTTCGGTGTATTAGCCAGGATCTTGTCCAGCTTTTCCTTAGGCAGACCCAGATTATGGGCAAAAGAAAAGAACCAATGCACCCAGCCGTGCTTTGGCTCTTCTTTCAATTCATCTTTGATTTCCTGTGGTGTTTCCTCTTCCCACTCTGGCAGAGGCCGGGAGCAGTTGATGTACTCTTTATACACCGGTAATGACGGATCATCCGGATTAAGCGTAGCCATAAGATAATCACAACGCATGGCAGCTTCTCGTACAAAGTCTATATCAGCTGTGTTGATCTCATCAATATACAGGCAGCCATACTGACCACCCAGAGCCTTCTGCCATTTCTTCTTGTCACCGTAGCCCATCACGTATATGACTTTATCACCACCGGAAGTATGGAACAGGATATGAGGGATCTTATCGTCTTTGGTTCCGTTACCATTGTACTCAACGAGGACACCAAAATCATCCATGATGCCAAGATCTTTGTTGATGATGTTCTTCTCAGCGGTACCGGTATCCTTGGCAGCTATGATGTGCAGCTTCTTGGGAGACTCTGCCACTTTCAGCATGAACTTAAACAGCCCTACTGTGGTTTTTCCGGCCGCTGTTGTCCCTTCCAGGAACTCTACCGGCGCATCACATCTGAGAAAGGCTTTGTATTTATCTGATAACAACAAACGTTCTGCACTCACTATCCACCACCACGCATCTGCCGGATCAGGTCATCCAGCTTAGTCTGCTCTGCTTCCAATCCTGTAACTTCCAGCTTATCCTTAAACATGCCAAGATGCCGTCCCAGAAGCTCCAGAGCCTTTTCTTTATCATTCAGTTTGAGTTCTATACCGTTCTTTCCTTCTTTGATTCCGGCAATAGCCTTGATCTGATTCTCTGATAGCTTACTGGTGTCCGTCAGGATCACGTTTCCATGAGAGATCTGTACAAAGTCTGTAGCCTTGGCAAAGGCGATCGCAGCCAGTTCTTCAATCACGCGGTCCTGTGTGACCTCCGTCCGTTTCTGGCGCTCCTGCATGCGTTCTGAGATATAAGCCGCAACCTTAGCATTTCTTAGCAATCGACTTGCATTAGCCGCTGCTATATCATCATTCTTCACTCTTGGATAAGCGACCTTGTAAGCCCGCGTGGCATTCAGGTCAATGAGATATTCATCTGCAAAAATCTTCTGTTTTTCTGTCATTTGGGCTCACCTCGCTTTCGCCGGTTTTGAGTATAAGAAAAGGAGCCACGCAGGTGACTCCTACTTTTACTTTATCTATTTTTTGTTTTTTCTGTCTTCTGGTACTGTCATAACTAATGTGCCATTATTTAAAATATATTCATTAAAATTAATTTTTCCATATATTTTTGATATTGCGCTCGTAAAAATGCTAACTAATATCAATAAAAATATAGTAAACACTATTACAATGATAAGTGTATATATTTTATTTTTCGGTGCTTCACCAAATATGCTTACTAAATATCCTAAAAATAAAAAGAAAAAAGCAATTTGATTCATCCAATTTCTTTTCGCAGTTTCAATAAATTCCTCATAATCTTTTAAATCTCCATTAGGATATAGTCTTATAATTCGATGCTCTATGCAATAATTTGAAATGACCTGTTTTTTTGTAATCCCCATGTTTCCTAATAGTAACATTACACCTGCTGTCAATTGAAAAACCAAAGCGAGTATATATGCTACTTTGGAAAATGACATATTTGAAAATACTAAAGTCGCACTATTTCCTACCTCAGACGATGTCGCAATCATTTATTTTTCCTCCCTATAATCTCAATTTATTATACACAAACACATGTTTAGTTTGCAAGAAAAACCTCAAAGTAAAAGCACCCATCTCATGACAAGCGCTTTCAAAAAGGAGAAGGAAATACGGATAGCAACAAAAATCATCGGAACGGAAGGACTCGAACCTTCGCTTAGGACACAAGCCATTGCTCTCCCTACTGAGCTACGTTCCAGGGGGGAGGCAACAAGCTTTCGCCTGCTGCCTGGTGGGGTTTAACGTAAGCCGCCGGCCGTATGCCTTTGGCTTCATGGTACACTATAACATTTTGAAAACGAAAAATGTGAAAAATACGAAATAACTTATTTTTCTTTCATGAAATTCGTATATTCCATTCTCACACCGTCTGCTGTAACTTTTCTCCCCATTCTCACCGCCACTTCACTCCAGGTAAGCTCTTCAAAGATCTTATACCTGATAATCCGCTGCATTCTCTGCGGTATCGTGTTCAGCCATGCCTCCACATCATGCTTGATCCGTTCCGCAGTCTGCAACCGCTCTTTCAGGATCTCTTCCAGCCGGTCCAGCTCATCCGGATCCTTTACTACAGGATATGCCAGACCTTCGATATGAAACGTCTGCGGTGTGTAAGGGAACTCATGTGAAGAACCTTTCACTGCATCCTGTTCAATCCTTTTTCTGGCTTTCTTAAGCTTCAGGATCTCCTTTTTGGTATCTTCCACCTGGGCGCATGCATCTATGTACTGCACTAGAATCTGCTTGTCCAACGGTATCACCTCATTCCTGCTCTTGGTTTGTATGTACGTTCTCCCAGAAGATATTCCTCTTCCTTCCTCTGTTGACCTAGAAGCTGCCGTAACCGGTTTAAGGTATCCCTGTTCTTCTGATCCTCGAAAAACTTCACCAGCTTCTCGTTCATCTTTGCCATATCTTTATTAATTCGCCTGGTTCTTCTGCTCTGTTGAAGGCTTGTTGCAATCCGGTTCCTTTCGTTCCGGTCCTTGGCAAATTCCATTTCATGAAGAAAGTCCTGGAGACGCTTGTCCTCTTCAACGACCTTATCGCAAGCATACCTGTATTCTAAAATGCTCTCATCATAGTAGCTTAGAAACTCTTCCAGAGCCTGCGCCGGTGTCTTTCTCTTACTCATCTGGTATCCTCCGTAGCTCCGGATTCTGGCAGAGGCTTGTCCCCGCATAGGCTGGCATCCTGGCTGACCAGGTTGTAGGCTTCGGTCCATTGATTATATCCTTATCAGCTGCGGCTATGGCACTGCGCCTTTGTAACTGGTTTGCTTTCCTCTGGGCATCTGACTTTACTAATCCCATTCTTTATGTCCTCTCCCTTCTTACGCATGACAGCTATCACATACTCCACGTTGGGATTTACTCGTTTCCACATTACGATAGTCTCCTACAATTTACGCACTGCTTTCGCTCTCTTTTTAAAGCGTTCTAGTTTCTCTTGCATTTGCTTAAAATCAACTCCCAGTCCCATTTCTCCCGCACATTGAACTACGTCGGTATACTCTTCTATCACAGCTGCACAAGCCTCTGGTAACGTTACTGGAGTAAGATTATCATCGCGTAAAATCCGTGCCGCTTTTAATGCTGCTTGTGCAAGTTCAGCCGACTCTTCTGCCAGTTGCTCCAGCATCGCTGCACTTCCAATTGCTTCGATCATCATTTTATATACCATCCTCTAAATTTCAGTTTACATCATTTGGCAATTGTGTTCCCTTCTTCTCATACAAAGCACAGCTAGACACATGGTGATGGATCCAGCCTGATCCGCATGTCCTCCGTTCTTTCCACGGTTCAAGATATACGAGGTTTCCGCCCATGCCACAGATGCCATATCTTACGCCATGTTTTAGACCGTCTTGTGGCTTACATCTCGGACATTCTGTACAATCCAGAAACTCTTTGTTCCCGATAAACACCGACATTGCTTACTCCTCCAAATCTTAATTTACCGCCATATAAATAAATGGCAAAAACAGAAACCACATAATATCATCTACTGTCCTCAGCTGGATTTCGCCGTACAGTAACAGCTCTAATCCCATCCAGACCAAGGCCAGGACTATCCAAATATATACAGCCTTTAATGTTCTATCCATTGACCTGTCCTTTCTTGACGGACATCATGCTCTTATTCGCCGGATTTTCCAGTTCAATCTGTATACCCTGTTTCTGCGGCTCTTTTACTCCTGTCATGCATTCTCTGATGTATCTATGCGGCACATCACATCCCACCGCATTCATGGCTATTTCATACTGCGTAGCCTGTTTCATCAGTTTATAAAAATCTGAAAACTTCACCTGCACTCTGTCCTCTGCGCCAAACGTATCTGCTAATCCCATTTCATTTCCTTCCTCCATCTTTTTTCAAATGCTCGCATACTGTACTTGGTGCAAGCTGCATTTCCTCAGCGATCTGCTTCATGCTCCATCCTGCATTGCGAAGCGCTTTCATTTTTCCAACATCAATCTGCTTTTTGTTTGGTGCTTCTGGCTTTGGTGGCTCCGGCTTCTCCTTGGTTTCCACAGATGTCTCTGTTGGCTTCTCTTCCACAGCCTTCGGCTTTGCTACTTCTGCCGGTGCCTTCTCAGCTGGCTCTGTCTCTCTTTTTTCTTCCTCCAGCACAATCCGGAAGAACTCACATCCAGCCAGGATCTTCTTCAATGTCAGGAACTCATAATCATCCAGGTTCTTGGGTTCCGGTACTACCGGCTGGAGCACTCCCACCATAAGCCCTCTTTTATGCAGTTCCAGTGCCTCATCTATTGCAATTTGTTTTATGATCATTGCCCTTCTCCTTTTTATTCAACGGACACCATCTTGGTGCGGTTTTAATAGTTAATTTGTCATCATGTCTTCCTGTTCTGCAGATCATAGGATGAGGCTCGCATTCACTCCATGCGAACTTGGCTTCATCATGAAAGCAGTAATAACGCCCTGGCCTTCCGTTCCCATCATAAAATTTTTTATAGCTGCAGTCTTTACAGTTCATTTCTTTTCCCCTCTCTGTATCTCTTTCAGCTTTTCAATTAAAGCTGTCCTGTTTACCCGGCAATCCCTAAAGAACTTTCCAGGCTCCAGAAGATACTCCTCATTTGCTCCATACCCTTCCTTGTACCTCATGGCAACATCAGCTTTCCAGTCATAGAGCATGGAGTGATACGTCTTGATAACGAAGCTTGTCCCATCTGGAAGATCATACCGGTAATACCGCTCACCGGTCTCCTGGTTATCGATCCAGAGTGTCCAGGTCTCATACGCATCAATAAAAGCTGCTCTCTGGTCATTGTTTTTAAGCTGTGGAAGCTCTGGCTGCTTCGGTCTATCCTTTTTCTCTTCCAAATCTTCCAGCTCACACAGCATGGAAGCCAAAGCACCTACTTCCAGCTTTTGCATTCTGATATGCTCATCTGACTTATCAATGCCGGGAGCTCTCAGACATTTGCTAAGAAGCTGCTTTTTTCTCTCCAGCAGTTCTCTCAGGATTTCCATGTCTGTACGTTCTTTCATTTCATTTTCAGAAGCTTCGGTATCCGTTTGCGACGTCGCAATCTCTTCCTCTGTCTCAGGGCGATCAGCCGAACTGTTGCATTCAAGCTTGCACTCCCCATGTTTGGCACACTCCCAGCAGCACTCATGGGCACAGTCTGTTCCACTTCCGGGCCGGTGCATATATTTTTCTGGCAAAGAACACTCATATTCTGGGCGGTGTAAGCAATGACCCATTTGCTGCTTTTCGGCAGCATCTATAGATTCATTCCGCTGCTCATTGGCAGCAGTCTCTTCCGGGAGCAGTTGCGACGTCGCAATCTCCGCATCTTCCTCTTCCACCAATTCCGTAATCGACATTTCCTGGCTAATAGGCTTACCTGCCACCGACTGGACCATATTTTCATCCTCTTCCACATCAAACAGCTCCGCCGTTGATGCTTCAAAGCTTTCCGCCCTCTCTTCCGGCATAACCCCAGGGATATCTTTTAACTCTGTCTGCCCAGGTATCTCTATGTAAGGGACTTCCTTTGGTCTTGCCATGCTCCGGATCTCCCGGACGGTCATATCCGGTGTGACCTGCTCCAGCTGCTCATCGCTCATGCCAAGCATCTCCTGCAGCTGGCTCTTACTGAAGTCCTTAAACCTATCATCTATGAGCGGACTGTTCCCGCCCCTGGAAAACCTTGTGTTCCTGGTGATGTACCTGGATGTGGCAGAGGCACTGAGACCAAACCTGTCCATGGCATACTCATTGACGTTCTTATATCCTGCTTCCAGATACAGTTCATTGTCCCTGATATGCTTCAGGTAAAATCCCGTTGCGATCACACTGCGTACGGCTGACTGCAGGTTGGACCGGATAAATACCTCTGCATCTTCCAGGGATACATCCCGGTACCACTCCGCGCCTGTATGTTTTACCACTTCCGGAGTATCCAGAACTGCTGTATTCTCTTCCATTTTCCTTCCCCCTTTTTTATCTGCGGTCGATCCGCAGGATAAACTCCCTGTTATCGGTATCTTCCACGATAAAATCATCTCCTGCCTTGCACAGCCTCATGTTGTCCAGCTGTGCGTTGCTCATCGTGCACCAGAAGAAGCTCACACGTAAGATGCTCCTCATATAGGCTCTCCTGGCTATGATCTGGTCCTTGTCCATGATCTTTGCATAATACCCGCCGGCTCCCTGGTCAACTCTATGCCTTGCCAGCTCCGCCGCCTGCATTTCTTCCATCTTCTCCATCTGTACCGCCGCCTAACTGCAGCCTTCCTGCTGCCATTCTGATCTGGTCATCCAGTTTCTGTCTGTTCTCCTGCCGGATCCCTGGTGGAAGCATTCCTACACGTTTCATCTCTTGGAGCTTAGGACCATAGGAATCACGGAAGAATGCACGTTCCGCCATAATGTTCTCGCTCCTGCAGATGTTCTGCCAGCCAATGTTCTTCACCACGCTCCTGCACGGTTCCGGCAGGCTTTCCAGTGCTTCTGCTTCCTGCATGTACCCATAAGCCCTTACTGCCTTCAGGACCATTCCCCAGGCATCATCTATGCTTGGTACTTCCGGATCCCCTGTCTGTGTACAAAGCTTACGGATCTCAGCTGCGGAAGGGAAGAAATTATTTGTAGCCATCAGCTGCCTTACTGCGTTCTTGCACTGCCCATAGGGGATATCCCCGATCAGTTCATACCAGATATCCATGGATGCCGCACTCTTTGTGATCTGGTTCCTGCCATAATACTCTTCCATGGCAGCTGCCAGTGCTGCGAATTCCCTCTTATCCATTCTCTGCCCACCTCCTGAGCCGTTCTGCCTTATCATCGGTTGCTCTTGCCGCTGTCTTTCCTGACAGCGACTGCATGTAAAGAGTTTCAAACTTTTCCCGGAACTTCTTCGTGCTCCGGATGTTTGCCTTCCAGAACTGGTTTGTGACCGCATACTCCAATGCGGTGCGGATCTGCTCCTCTGTCCGGTGGTCAATGCGGAGCATCCGTTCAATGTGGACACACCACTGGGACCTTTCTTCGTCGGTTGCCGGGACCCTGGCTCCCGGGAATCCTTCCAGACAGGAATGGATCAGGGTATTGACACAGAGCATCTCAAAAGAATCCGGTGAAAACAGGGTTGCTGCTCCTGCTGCAACGCCACTCTCTTTATTTACTTTTATTTCTTTTTCTTTACTTTTCTTTTCTTTACTTTTCTTTATGTCATTTTTCCGGGAAGTATCGTTATTCTTCCGGGAATTATCCTCATTTTTCCGGGAAGAATGAAAAGAAGGGTTCACTTTAATAAAGGGTTCCGTTTCATCCGCTTCCAAAAGCCAGAAACCCTTTATTACCACCGGTGTCTTTTTGGCGCGTTCCTTAACCGCCAGCTGATACCGTTTCTGTATTCCGGGTGAGGTGAGGATAGTGTCCGACTTGAAAAGTGTGCTGTCCAGTAGTGACCGTTCAAGCAAGAATGTCAGCACCTGCTCTATGAACCCATCTGAGAGATTCAGGTCTGCTGCCAGGATGAACTTAAAATCATCGTTCCATTCCATGTAGTAGCCTTTTTTGTAGATCTCGCAGAGTAAATAGATATATACCGCGATCCCGTTATTGCCAAACCTGGCGCGCAGGATCCGGATCTTATTATCCGTGAAAAAATCGACATCAAGAGGAAAGTAACTAAGACCTGGCTTCTGCTGTCTTGGCATTTTCCTTTCCTTCCGTTATCTGCTGTCCAGCCTCCCACTCTTTGAAGAGCTGGATCCAGTCTTCTAATCTCATGGTGACCAGCCATTCTGACCGATCTCTGCGGTGGAACACACACGGCATCTCTCCGGTCCTGGTGTCCCTTTTGGACTGTTCCATGGCTTCCTGGAGGTTTAACCGTTCCACTCTCTTACATTCTATATGGATGCCTGGGAGACCGGTCACATCTGCATCACCGCTGGCACCGCAGAACTGCTGCCCTCTGCGGCAGTCATAGCCGTGGTCCCTTAACCTTCCGGCCAGTTCCCGTTCCCCGCGTTTTCCTTTTTCCCGCTGTGACTTTCCCATAACGATCCTCATCTTTCTTTTAAAAGGGGCGGTGGTCAGAGACTTGGGTCATGCTCCGCCCCTTCAGGTACAACACCTCTGGTCATTTAATATCGTGACATATGATCCTGACCTTTAAGGTAGTAAAACAAGCTTTTCCAAATACGATAGATTATCCGATGATAGTGATACGATTTCTAAGAGCCATATCCTGTTCTGACAGGACTAACTCCAGATAATCCTTGATCTTTCTTACTGCTTCTGTCTTCCAGATGCCGCCCTCTGCTTCCACCAGTTTAAACTCCGGTGTTCCTCTGTCTCCAATGCGGAATACAAACTGGCTGACCGGCTGTTCTACTTCCTGGAAGGTGCGGTAAGGTCTTAACTGGACCGGATTTGGTACGATCGCATCTGCCTTGGCCGCCACACCCACGGTCATGGTAGCCACCTGAGTGCAGCCGTCATCGGAATAGGTCTGCTCATTCTTTCTCTCGATATTTCCGGCAAGCAGGAGCACCGCATCCAGGTCCGCCGTTTTTGCGAAGTTGGCCTGCAGGCCGATCATAAAGCTTTCCTGGTCGTACCACTGGTCAAAGTGGAAGCCGGAAACCTGGGCATCCGTTTCAAACAGGACCTCTCTCTTACGTTCCCCATCCAGGGCAGACATCAGCCTGACTTTTGTAGGACTTACTACATGGATGATCATCCTTCTGCCTTCTGTAAACTCTTCCCTACAGTTTACGATGTAATCTGCCAGTGCTGAAAGGGTCGTGGCCTTTACAGGCTCTGCGTAATTGGCGGTATCATATCTTCTCAGTGTCTTGTTGGCATATGTATGGCCGCAGATCTCCACCACTTCTGTTTTCTCATTTTCCCTGGCAAGATCTTCCACATGCTCCAGGGCATCTTTTAAACCTTCTAACATTGATTTTCTCTCCTTTTACTTATTTATTTCTTTGGTCATGACAACCACAGTAATCTTCATTCGTTACATAATCCCAGTAATACTCTGACTCCTCACAGTTGCATAAAAACGCATCTTCATCAACTGGTGAGTAATACTTACAGGTTCCACAGCTTTCTTCCTTCCTCATGCCTGCTGCCTCCTTAAGTCAATCGGCCCGGTCCTGCGTTCTTCAAAGATCTCACCCGTCTCCGGATCCGCCCTTCTGCCGGGGCTGACCTCTTCATAAGCAGCTGCAGGGATCTCCTGTACCGGATTGACCTGTGGGAGCCTGCTCCCCGGCTCTGACATATCAATACGGCCCGTACTGGAATCCTGTCCCACCAGGAACATGGTCTCCGCTTTCTTAAATCCGGCCAGTTTCGACTTCACGTTATACTCTACCTTCAGGTTCCCACGCCCGGCCGGTTTGAACTTGATATTGATCGTCATTTCCCTGGCAGCTTCCGGATCCATGTTCGGATCCAGAATGTTCCTTCCGATCTGTCTCAGGGCCATGTTGAACTCCTCATGCAGCCTGCCATTGCCAATGCTGTCAAATGTTATCGCCATGCCTTGATCACCTCCTTTCATTTCACCTATTTAGCTGAAAAAATCTGCCGCTGCATCGTTCGTTTCCTGCGCAGCATCATCTTCCTGGACTGCAGCATTCTCTTCCTGCGGTACCGCTGCCTCTTCTACTGCATCCGGCTGTACAGTCTCCACATAATCCCGGCTTCCGTCCTCACGGATCACTGCCATATCAGAGTCAATGGCGTCCTGAAGGTCAATGCTCATGATGCCCCACTTACTGATCAGCTGGCGAAGCATGGTCTTGTAGGCCATAGCATCAAAATCCTTGGCCCAGAAAGTCCAGTTTGTCCCTTTTTCCAGGTCGCGTTTATAACCAGGACTGTACTTCTTGGCATGGGCTTCCATTTTTGCCCTGCTCCAGTACATTGCTTTCCGGAAGCCATTGGTGTACTCAAACATTGCATAGTAGCCGATCGTGGGCGCTGCTTCTCTCTGCTCATCATCCTGGATCAGGTTCACTTCGATCTCCTCATTCAAAGGATCAAAGCGGATCAGTTCCCCTTCTTTGATAGAAAGCACGTTCAGTTTCTTATACTGACTGGAACGGGTCGCTAACTGGATATAACCTTTATATCCGAGCTGGAACTGTGCTTCTTTAGCTCCTTTACTGCGGTTATCATAAGGGACCATGTAATACTGGCCAAGCTGTGGGCTTGGGGAGAGGTTTAATGACTCTCCCAGAAGTGCCGCTGACAGGATACTGGAATTTGTGCATTCCTGAAGGGCCGGTGTTGCCTGTACCGCTGATACGATACTGGAAATAAAACGCGTACCGTTCTTCCCACCTACTACCTTGTTGATCTGGTCCTTAACTGCATCCTGGGTAAGATATGCAGTTAATCCCGTCTTCTGTGTCCTTGGTGCTAACCTGTTTGCTACTGCCATTTCTATATCCTCCTCTTACTGTTTCGGTACCGGCTCAAACCGGATGCCGTTCTCTTTTAAGAATCCTTTTAACTTCATCAGCTGTTCCCTGGTGGCATAGACCCGGAAATCGATCACATTGACCGGCTCTTCTACGGTCTCCATTTTAGGTTCTTCTGCCTTAACCGGTCCTGCAGGAGCTGCCTGTACGTTTTCCTGTCTTCCGGCTGCCATCACGCTCTCAGCTGCGGCTTTCCTCTGTGCTTCCTGCTCTGCCTTTCTCCTTGCCATTTCTTCCTGGTAAATCCTGCGGTTCTGTTCCTCTGCCTCTAACTGGTTTCTTTTTGCCATGGCCGCACCGATATCATAAGTCTCCAAAAAGACTTTCTTCATATCACCGGCATAAGGGCTGTCCACTTCATTTAAGACAGCCAGTCCCTCTTCCACCTTCTGGATCAGAGCCAGGATCTCTTCCTTGATGGACTTCATGGTAGTGGAAGCCAAGGCATATCTTGGCTGCATCACACGTTCAAACGGAAGATACTTGCCAATGTCATGGATGTTATCCTCATAGAATTCCCTGACCTTGGCGGTCTTCTCCTCACGCAGGCGTTCCTCGTAGCCTTTGATCTGACCGTCAATGCTATTGATAGCCTTTTTAATGATCGCTGTAAGATCATCAGCTTCTGAACGAAACGTCTCATAAGGTTCCGTAACCTTTTTACGTACCCTGGATTTCTCTGCCTCTAACGCATCTTTAAACTTATTTAACTTTGCTCTGTCTTCTTTAGCCTTTTTGATCATTTCATCTGTATAAACAGATGCTGCATATTCTGCAGAAATAGGCTCTATATAGTTTTTGAGTTCTTCGTAATTCCACTCGATCCGCTTTAAGAAACTGTCTTCCGGATTGTAAACTTTTAATTCCATCATGTCTGTTTTCCTCTTTTCCTATATTGCCGGAAGGATCAGGTCCGGCCTGGTACCCGTGACCACACAGTTCCAGAACTTCCGTTCTGACTCTACCAGGCACACTATATCCTCCTCAACTTCTTTACGTTCAATAAAGTAATGCCTTGTCTCGATCCGCATCCGCTCTCCCTGACCACTTTTGATCTGGGCTTTCAGGACTGCAAAATCGTATTCCGTTACTGCCAGATAATGGAGTACCTGGCAGAAGTAATTATCCGGGATCTTGTCCCTCCATTTCTCCCACTGGGAACTCTGAAGGATGTTTGTGGTCTTGATCTCCAGGATCCCATGACGTCCGGTACTGTCCAGAAGCTCCCCATCTAAAGAAGCATGCATCCAGGGATACTTAGAATTGGTAAACATGTTATCCGGATCATAAAGAACTTTATATTCCGGATGATCCAACGCGAACAGCGCACGGAGATATTCTTCCGCCTCTGTTCCATACTGGACATAATCCTTATCAGAAATGTCTTCCGGAAGCACCAGTCCTACCTTTTCTTCCCAGAGCTGTACATTATCCTTATAAGGATTTAGCCCCACACAGGCAGCTGCATCCGAACCGCCTATGTGATTCTTTCTCCCCTGCAGCCACTCTTCCCGGCTGTTAAACAGCTTTTTAGTTACCATTCGTAAGCCTTTCCAACATCTTTTTCTTGCAGCGTCTCTCGGTCTCTTCTATAAATGCTGTCAGCATTGCGATTGCCTGCATATCATTATCAGTCATGCAGCTGATTGCTTCTGCTATGCCATCTGCTAAGCCTTGTACCATCATAGAACCCCTTAACCCTTTACCGCCGACTACGGCTAACTGAAACTGGTTCTCTTCTTTCATCTCTCCCAAACCGATCGCTACAATCAGACCACAGTCCTCGGTCTCTCCTGCTTCCCTGTTATCTACTACAAACTTCGCTTTTACCATCTTGCAATTCTCCTTCTCCCTCCGTATAATGAGGGTGTACAATTTTTTTGTTACCGGACCTTCCGCAGTTGCCGCTGCCTGGGTCCTTTTTTATGTAGCCTCTGCATGCCTGTAAGCGGCTTCTCTCCATACACCGGTTCTTCCTGATGCAGGTACCGCACTGGTCATTCCGCACAGCCATCACAGCACCTGGACCGCAAGTGCAGCCCCAAGCATCATGAAGACTATCACCCACATGCCACCGGCTATAAATGTCTCTGTGATACCTACCCAGTCTACAGCTTTCTTCTTAGGCCTGGTTGCCTGTACTGCCACATAAGACAGTTCCATGCCGGTCTGACCGTCATAGTTCTTGATCTTTGCCATTGTTTTTCTCTCCTTTCCTGACCTTTATTCATATCCTGGCACACTGGATCCGGTAATCTGCTTTAACTTCTCCGGATAGATCTTGTACCGCCAGGTCTTAGTCCCCGTCTTTTGAGGACTTAATACCATTCCCAGATCCATGCTTCCATTGCGCATGTACTTTCTTACGGCCGCTGCCGACAGCCCCAGGAACGGAGCTGCATCTTCTGGTGAAAGATATCGTTTTTCCATTTAAACACCTCCTACATTGCTTTTAATTTGTTTCCGTCTTATACTGTACTTACAGGCTCCCACCAGAGCTGAGTACATAGGAGAAGAAACGCTAATGATTCAAACAAAATCCGAATACGAAGATCTTGTAATTAAAATGCTAAATCTTATTATTTCCGGTCAACGTCTTTCAAAAGAACTTTTTCCAGAATGTACCGAAAAAGATTTTTCTGAAATACTTCATCAATGTGTAGTTGACAATCTTATTATTGGATATTCCGTACAAAGAGTGGCTGACGGCAATTCTATTGGGCAATGCACCGGTACTCCATATGTCACCATCAAAGGATTAAACTTCATGGATTCCGTAAATCAGGCCAGAGCACTTGATGTCGCCCGGAAAGCCGAACAAAACTCTGTATCTGCTATACTGAAAGCCAATAAATCTTTTATTGTTTCTATTGCTGCACTCATAGCTACATTGATAATTAATGCAGACAAGATAATACATAACTTGCGAGCAATATTATCTTATCTAGGCACGCTATAATCGTTAAAAGGACAGCTAAACTTGCGATGATGATAGATGCACGATTTAACCATTTAGCATTTTTTTCATTACGTGCTGTTCTCTCTTTGATTTTTTTGAGTTCTGCATAGGAACTATCCGCAGCATTTATCTCTGATCCGTCTACTGAATGCTTCACGTTTCCTCACCTCCTACTTCAACAGCTTCTCAATGGGTATAATGAAAGCTGTTAATATGCTTGTTTTCCTTATCTCCTCAGTGCTATACTTTTCATACAGGCGTTGCACCGCCGAGTACAGAAGAAAGGAGATTGACAATGAAACTTAATCCAGATTGCATTCGTGATATTCTTATAGATATTGAAGACACCACAACCATAAACACTGCCTGGAAATATGACTCTCATAATCCTTCTAAACGTTTGCTTAATTACAGCCAATTTGAAATTGCTTATCATGCACGATACTGTTACGAAGCAAATCTGATAAAAGATTTCTCTATTGGTGGCAACAGCGAAAGCGTATTTGCTTCGGATCTTACTCCAAAAGGTCATGATTTTTTATCCAACATCCGAGAAAATAAGATTTGGAATGGCGTAAAGATAATCGCAGGAAAAGTTGGTTCTTCTTCCCTTGATGCCCTTATTCAAATATCCACCAATGTTATAACTGAACTCATCAAAGCTCAGTTCGGCATCGGTATCACTTCTCCCTAATGCCTAGCAGCTTTAATGCCGCTTTCGTCTGATATTTCTGTATTGTGCTATTATCCGGTATTTCCTGTCCGCATTCTGCATAATACAGAAGCACCGCCATAAAGCTCAACCGATATACAATCCATTTGGAAATTGCGACTACTAAAGCAATCACCAGCAGTGCTATTACCACCTCTCTCACCCCCTTTCGTTATATAAAATTTACGGTTTTGTCGTAATCTAAAGGTAAAAAAATAAGCTGTTCATACGGAATACCGTAAACCTCTTCAATTTTTCTTAGAACGGGAATATCTGGATAACTTTTCCCACGCTCATAGTTACCTAATGTATCTACACTTACGCCTATGCGTTTTGCCGCCTCTTCTTGGGTATAACGCTTCATTTCCCTGGCAGTTTTTAGCGTAAAGCGGGATTTTGCTTTCTGCACTTTTGCTCCCTCCTTTCTGACCTATGCTCACTATACTACGGTTTAATCGTAATGTCAACGGTTTTTCCGTAATTTTTTAAGTTTGTCTTGATTTTTTTACGGAATAATCATATAATCAAACCATAAGGAGGTTGCAAGCATGAGTAATCTTGGAAATAAGGAAATAATGGCAAAGAATATTCAATATTATATGGATAAATATGATAAGACCCGCCAAGAAATGTGTGAAGCATTAGGTGTTAAATACACTACCTTTACTGACTGGGTGAAAGGAAATTCTTATCCACGAATTGATAAGATCGAATTAATGGCAAATTATTTTGGTATATCAAAGGCTGATTTAGTTGAAGACCATAATGATTTGCAACAAGCAAAAGAACCCTACTATCTTAACGAAGAAACCCGCGAAATCGCCCAGGAAGTATTTGAAAACCCAGAGCTGCGCTCACTCTTCCATGTTGCCAGGGACATTCCGCCGGAACGACTGAAAGCACATATAGAATTTATGAAGAATTTAAAAGACCAAGAAAAAGGTGACCCTGACGAACCATGTTAATCCAGTCAGTTCATTGACAATATAATACACTTACCCAGGCAGCCAGTAGAGCGGCCATGGCTTTCCCGCCCTGAGTCTTGGAAGGGAGGGATGCCTTATGAGTACATATGAGGAATTACAGCTTATCGTTTCTGTAGCAGCACTAATCGTGGCAATCCTTACTTATACCCATAAAAAATAGCCGTCCTGCCCTGGTAAGCTGACGACTATTTTTTAGTTCAACATTCGCCAGGACGGGGAGCCTTCACCTCCCTTACTGGCTGTCTTGTTAAGTGTATTATAAGTCAAACCATTTTATTTGTCAAATACACAAAGGAGAATGCTTTTGAATAATCCACTACTATCCGAAGCGATCGGTGTTTACTATCTGGATATGGATACCGCTGTAGAAGAACAGATCAGCTTTAACTCTGACGGCAGCTTTTCTATTTTTATCAATGCCAAGTTAAACTATGAGCGTCAAATGCTAGCTTATCAACATGCCATACAGCATATTATGCAAAATGATTTTTCCAAAGCTGATGCTGATGAAATTGAACAGGCTATGTAATATCGTCTGTATGGGAAAAGTAATTGGGAAGGTTAAATAATAGTACTGTTAGATCAGCTTGCGCGGATCCTGGGATATCAGAAAGAACTTATTGAATTAAGGTTAAAATAGCCTATGGCATTTTAATAAAACAAAAGAAAAGAGGGAAAATGTATGAAAAAAGTAAAGTTATTTTTCGCTGTCGGTGTTGCATCTGCTGCCCTTTCTATGACCTCCTTTGCAGGAGAATGGAAACAGGATGCTTCTGGTTGGTGGTACCAAAATGATGATGGAAGTTATCCAACAAACACCTGGAAAGAAATAAATGGAAAACAATATTATTTTGATAATAACGGTTACATTTTAACCAACACCTCTACCCCTGACGGTCAGAAAGTCGATGCCAGTGGTGCACTGATAACCCCACTTTTTAGTTTTGATACAGATGATGCCAAAATTACTTATACCGGTTGGAAACTTGCATCTGATTATGATGGCTATAGTTGCGTTATACTGTATTATGATTTTACAAATAAAAAATCTGAATCCCAGAGCGCACTCTTAGCTGATTATTACATTACAGCATTTCAAAATGGTGTTGAATGTGATACCACATGGCTTTCATACGATAATCGTGACGAAGCATTAGACAACTATTCAAAAAAAGTTACTCAGGGAACTACTATAAAAGTTGGAAAAGCTTATCGAATAAAGGATAAAACACCTTTAACATTAGAAATTAAAGAACTTTTTAAATGGAATAATCCCAATGTTCAAACGGTTACATTAAACATTGGCTAAAAATGTTATGCCTGGTAACAGTAATATCTATACAGGAAAGGATGTGCCCACATGCCACTCTTAAAAAACGATCAGTATACATCTGAAGACTACTGGAACCTGCCAGAAGGAACCAGAGCAGAGCTCATTGACGGTAAATTCTATGACATGGCACCGCCCAGCCGCATCCACCAGGAAATTTCTTATCAGCTATCAAGAGTAATCGGAAATTATATCGCAGAAAAAGGGGGAAACTGCAAAGTATACCCCGCCCCATTCGCTGTCAACCTTGACGCAGATGATAAAGACTGGGTAGAACCAGATATTTCTGTTATCTGCGACCCGAATAAGCTTACTGATCGGGGATGCTCCGGAGCTCCTGACCTGATTATAGAGATTGCTTCACCAGCTAGTAGCAAAATGGATTACATCAAGAAAAACGTTTTATATTTAGAAGCAGGAGTAAAAGAATACTGGATCGTAAACCCGATAAAAGAATGGGTTACTGTATATCGTTATGAGGAAGATGCGGCGCCTACCAATTACACTTTCACGCAGCCGATCACTGTAGGTATCTATAAAAACTTAACTATTACCATTGCAGACTTATTAAACTAAACATGGAGGTGCTCACTATGTTATATCCATTTATGACATTGAATGACGGAACTGAAATTGTACATTCAGAAACCATTGAAACAGCCGGAAAGGAAAAAGTTGAGGTACGTATTGAAAAACCAGTGTATGGCGGTTTTCATTCAGCTACCTGCTGGCTTCCTGAATACAAATGGGAAAATATCGACGGCTTCTCTCCTGAGGATATTCAATATTTTCAAGAGTTATTAGAGTCGGTTGCGCACATTATCTTGCAGTTAGCACGAGAAGGTGGTATTGAAGGAGGTTTAGACGATGCCTCAGGTTTTTAAAATCGCTGGATATACTGTTTATTTCTGGGTTAATGAAAATGATCCTCTGGAACCGGTTCATGTGCATATTGCCAAAGGGGTTCCTTCTCCCAATGCTACTAAAATATGGATCACAAAAAATGGCAAATGCCTTTTGTGCAATAACAATTCCAAAATTCCAGATAAGCAGCTCAGGGTTTTTATGCAGATTATTGAAGCCCGCAGTAAGTCAGTGCTCGACTTATGGTATTCAACATTCAAACAGATTAGCTTTTACTGTTAAAAAGTAAAAGACCGCCCCTGCGCCAACAGGAACGGCCTCTTACATAGATCTTCTCTTGCCAGTCTCCCGGCATGATAATCAAAGCAGTGCATTAGAAAATAATGAAAAAAAAAGAAGAATAGGTTTTCTATTCTTCTAATCGAAATATACGATGTATATAAAAATTAATTTTTTCGCCATATCTCTTACGTGAAAAAATAATCGGAATTATGAGTACTATAGCAGCTCTAAAATATTCGTTTTCAATAAAAGAAGTTAGAGGAATCATTGCTAAAACCATTACAAAATACAGAAAGGTTGTTATACAATATACATCAATTTTTTTATGATATTTTATAAAAAAATCCTCACCTATGACACCTCCCTACCTTTTTATTTAACTCAACTATAATCATTTTTGCTACTTATTTCAATAGATATTCTATAAACATTTATTACAATATTTTATTGCAGAAAGGATGTATATTTTATGCCAGAATTAAGCCGTTTTGAAGGAATGGTTATAAAAATGTTATTCAATGATACTGTACAGCACAACAAGCCGCATGTCCATGTAACATACGGTGAATATAAAGCTTCTGTCGGTATTGATGGTGAACTTCTTGCCGGTTCCTTACCTCAGAAACAATTTAGAATGTTAGTGGGCTGGTTGGCTTTACACGAAGAGGAAGCTTATGCAGCCTGGAATAAAGCTGTACGTGGGGAACACTTTGACAAGATTAAACCTTTACAGTAAGGAGGTATCTGTATGTTTATTTTGAATGGAATTGTATATGCCAGTGAATGTCCTGAAAATATCGAAATCACACAGGCTACACCTTTAGAAGACATGATGATGATCCTAACCTTTTCCACTGGTGAACAGCGCTTATTTGATGCAACTGTCCTCACAGGGCCAGCCTTTCAGCCTTTAGCTGATACAAAGGTATTTAATTCATGCAAGATCGTTAATGGAGTTGTTACCTGGATGGACGAAGAAATTGACTGTGCTCCTGAATTTATGTATGAGCACAGCTTCCCATATAATCGGGAAAAAGAAGCCGTATAAAACACTATCCATAAAGTGCAAAACCGCCCGGCATTGGCGTACCGAACGGCTTTACATAGATTTTCTCTTGCCGGACCCCCGGAAAGATATAATCAGTCTCAACACCTGAATTATATCATCTCCAGGACGTCTGCGCAAGGGGCGTCTTTTTTGTACCCACGACAAACGCACGAACGATGTTACTATACACGGGTAGTTCATTTTCATTGTGGAAAGTGACGAAAATCATTT